>CEPC01039159.1_pt1 | contig 24388 bp, 24 predicted proteins | sample 530651 | NCBI WGS metagenome assembly CEPC01 (sample SAMEA2620828, study PRJEB7988) | marine metagenome | biome: marine biome (ENVO:00000447); feature: deep chlorophyll maximum layer (ENVO:xxxxxxxx); material: "saline water (ENVO:00002010), including plankton (ENVO:xxxxxxxx)" | depth 65 m | reverse complement strand
GCCATCTTTATGACCTCGGGCCGGGTTCCCACCACCAAAAGAACGCGGCTCTCAGGAAGAGTCATCAATCCCGTCTTCTAGAAGCTTCAAGCTCATGTCGAACTTGTGCCACTTGCTCCGAGACCAAACCGAAGCCGAAGAGGAGGAAACCCAAAGTAGCCAGTAGCATGACGAGGTAGAGCAGCGGGCGATACCCCATAGGCGGGATATAAGCATCGAAACCGAACATCGGATGGAGAAAACGCAGGTACACCGTAACGGCACCTACGAGCAGACCGAACAAGGCGAGGACTAGCCCGGTGCCACCAAAGAGAAGAAGCGGTTTACGGGAAAAGATCAGCAGAAACCAGACCGACACGAGGTCAAGAAGTCCCACCAAGATCCTTCTCCGTCCACCGTACTTCGCTTCCCCAGCTCTTCTAGGATGAAGGTCGATATCGATCTCAGTAACGGTCGCACCCTGCGCATGCGCGAGCGCCACAAAAAAGCGATGCCAATCATGCCGAAGATGAAGTCCTTCGAGGACCTCAGCCCGAAATGCCTTCATCGAGTTAAGGTCCGATACAGGCAGATCAAAAACTAGACTAGAGAGCCGATTGTAAACCGTCGAAACCGCCTTTTTTTCATAAGGACCTGTTTTTCGTCCCGTCACGATATCCCAACCATCGTCTAAACACTCGAGGAAGCGAGGGATCTCTTCCGGTGAATACTGCAGATCCGCGTCGAAGAGAATCAGAAGACCTTCGGAAGCATTCTCCGCCGCTGTAAGTATCGCCTCGGTCTTACCTCGATTCACTCTGTGTCGCACAACTTGGAATCTTTCCCAGTCCGCGGCCTCTTTCTCAGCTAGACCCGCAGTCCCGTCTGTCGAACCATCGTCAACCAACAGAACCTCGCCATCGAGCCCATATTTCATAAAGGCAGCATGTAGCTCTCTTACCAGATCGGGAACGACCAGCGCTTCATTGTAGGCCGGAATGATTATGGTAAAGTCTCGTCGCATTACGGCTGCTCCATCGTTCAAACCCGTTTCCGCATGCGGGCTGGTAAAATATCAAGCTGGTCTCTGTACTTAGCCACTGTTCGGCGGGCTATCTTCACTCCGTCTTCTTCAAGTAAGTTCACAAGCGCTTGGTCGGTCAGTGGTTTCTTTGGATCTTCATGCGCGACCAACGTCTTTATCTTATCCCTAACACCACGCGCGGATATATCGTCCCCACTCATAGTGGATAGGCCGGTCGAAAAAAAGTACTTGAGGGAATACACCCCACGAGGGGTTTGCACGAACTTCTTATTCGTTACCCGCGAAACAGTGGATTCGTGCATCTGGATGTGGTCAGCCACCTCTCTAAGGGTGAGCGGCTTGAGGTACTGCACTCCCCTCTCAAAGAATTCTCTCTGTCGTCCTACGATGAAAGTCATGACCTTAAGCATCGTCTGACGTCTTTGCTCGATAGCTTGGATCATCCAGTTAGCGGAGTTCAATTTGTTTGCTATGAACTCCTTGTTCTCACCCGTGAACGCTTTCTTATCCTTGGCCACTTCGCGGTAAGCTTGAGAGATTCGTAGGCGAGGCAGGCTCGTGTCGTTAGCAAACACCATGTAATCGCCATCTATTAACTCTACGATGAGATCGGGAATCACGTACTCCTCCGGAGCGGTTGAGTATTTTAATCCCGGCTTAGGATCTAGTTGACTGATGGAATCGGCGGCGTCCTGAACCTCGATAGGCTTTATGCCGATTGTTTTGGCTATTTCGGTGATGTGGCGATTAATCAACTCCTCGAAGTGCTCGTCTACAATTCTATATTGCAGTGATGCCTCATCACCCCGACTGATTAGCTGAAGCAAGAGTGATTCACGGACGTCCCGAGCTCCGACTCCAGCAGGATCGAAGCCTTGGATCAAAGAAATCATGTTGTTTACTTCAGAGATGTTGTATTCCCGAAAGACCGAGGCAATCTCCTCCAGCTCACTGTGACGAGCCAGCTCGTCGCTGATCTCTTGGGCTTTGGCATATACCGATGGTCGGACTTGGTCTAGCCACTCGTTTAACCCCGTCAGGCATTCGTCGGGCGTACACGCCAGCATCCCGTCGTCATCAATGTTTCCGATGACTTCCTCGCCCAGCCTTATCTCCCGTTCCGGGATAGGAAGCAGGGTAAGCTGGCCAAGGAGATGGTCGTGTAGATCTTGAGCCTCGACCGGTGTAGGCTCAAACACCTCCCTTTCCTCATATTGTTGGCGCTGACCACCGACCTCGAAGCCATCCAGGAGGATCTCCTCCCAGTCTAGTTCGTCATCTCCCATCGGCTCATCGAGAGTATCTTCTTTGAGTTCTACCGCCTTCTCTTCGAACGCATCCTGCATTTCCAAGAAAGGATTCTCAGCCATCTGCTCCTTCAGATGCTGTTCGAGGTCCAGCAGAGGCATGTAAAGCAATTCCATCGCCTGATACAAGCGAGGGTTTATTTGCATATCCTGCCGGAGCCGAGCGCTCTGGTACAGTTTGGCATTGAACGAACTCATCTATCCTCATCTCCCACGGAATCTCTCATGTGGGAATCGGCCGTCACTTTCCCTTCTCAGCACTCCGGACGGAGGTATCTGTCCCTCATCCGGGCAGTCAGCGCGGGTCCGAGATAGATCTCGGCGACTTCATCATTCCAGACCAACTCGGAAACAGTCCCATTCACCCTAATCTTGCCCTCATACATGATGTAGGCACGGTCCACGATCTCCAACGTCTGCTCGACGTTGTGATCCGATATCACCACCCCGATCCCCTTATCCTTGAGCCCGCGAACTATTTCCTGAATATCGTGGACTGCTATAGGATCAATTCCAGCAAAAGGCTCGTCCAAAAGCATAAATCTCGGTTGCTGCACTAAAGCACGCGTTATCTCAAGCCGTCTCCTTTCACCGCCAGAGAGTGAGTAAGCCTTGCTCTTTCGCAATTCCGTGAGGCCTAGTTCCTCCAAGAGTTCCTCAAGCCGCGTCTTCTCTTCATCCCGTGCAAGACCTAAGGTTTCGAGGATCGCCAGGACATTATCTTCCACCGAAAGCTTCCTAAACACAGACGGCTCTTGCGCCAGGTACCCGACCCCTCGTCTCGCCCGCTGATACATGGGTGTCCTAGTCAATTCTTCTCCGTCTAAATGGACGGTACCTTCCGCCGGAGGGATAAGCCCGACCATCATATAAAACGTTGTAGTCTTCCCGGCTCCGTTCGGACCCAGGAGCCCCACGATCTCTCCCTGGCTGACCTCGATATCAACATCTTCGACGACGCAGCGATTCCGATAAATCTTTGTAAGTCCGCTCCCCCAAAGCTTACTGATTTCTTCGAGACCGGAAGGCAATGGAGTTGTTCCACTTTGAGATTCGACCTCGACGACTCCTGATTCTGCGTTCAGTGGATCCAAGGGAGACTCCTCGGTCGGTTTTGTAAGGGGTACAAGAACAGCTCGTTCAATTTTAATGACTTCAGAGAAGGCACATAGTCCAGAATAGTTTGAGGCGCCATGAGCACACTGTCCAATTTCGCCTCAAAAGAGGAAGTGTCTGGGACAGCCAGCGTGTCTATTTGAGCTGTATCAGGAACTGATGCTCGTTGCAGCGGCTCTAAATGGACACCCTCTGTTTGACCTCTGACCTGCATAGACTCTACCTGCTGCCCTCTCATCTCTATCCGGATCTCATTACCTATTACGTAATGGACAGCAGGAGGGTCAACACCCGGGACTGCGAGCGAGTCGTTTGGTGGGAGCCTATAAAGGGACCGCGCATTTCCTATCGCGATTATCTCTTCTACTTCAAGCTCCGGCGTTCCAGAACCACTTCCTTGCTGCCAAGGGACGCGCATTCTCTCGGTGAAGTTCACGATCACGGTGTCACCCTCCAGCCAGTCGGTTCTGGCTATCACAGGTAAAAGGTCAACCGTCAGAGAGTCAGCTGCGTGTGACTCACTCCTCGCTGAACCCGACGCGAATACCCGTTCAACACGCTGGGCCGGCGCCCGTACTTCTACCGAGTCAGCCGTAAGGACAAAATCCTCCACGGCGGCCTCTGGACGCTCTCGGTCCTCCAAGTCCGCGGCGGCAGACCCCGGATCCACAATCGGTGTGGCGACCAGCCTTTCGAGTTGATCATCTTCAAGAAATAGGAGGATCTGAGCAGAGGTTAGCAGCAATTCATCCCCCTCCAATCTGGCGTTTCGTCTCGCGTGGATGAGGTTCTCTGGGGCGCCGGGTGGGCTCAACGTAATTCTGCGCCCAACCAAATCGTATTTGCCGCTGAGCACGCGGGCATCACCCTCCAGCACCAATCCGCTACCATCCAACTCGTACTCTGCTGAGTCTGCGAAGGCCTCCAGAGAATCTTGTTCGATCCGAACGTCACCGACGGCGGTGAAGTAATCGGCTCCAAGAAGAAAAATCCGATCCCCTACCACGGTATAGGCATCGTTCTCAACTCCGGACTCATTTTCCTGTCGCGGGGTAAGAACCGCGATAGGACGCACCCCGTTCTCGTCCGCTATGACCGTCATCTCTGAGACATCCCTGAAATCTGTCTCCAGCAAGTAGACGAGGTTTCCATTCTCGATAGAGGATCCCTGAGCTTCGTCTACTATGACTAGGCTGCCCTCAGCTTGTAACCGCCCTTCGTTGGTGAAGTAGCGAGCGTCATCAGCCCGCAGCTCCCTAGCATCCTCTTGGTAGCGAACGTTACCCATCAAATGGGAGTATCCACGGTCGGGAAATGCTTCTGCAGAATCTGCCCATATCTCAACACCCCCAGCACAGAGAAAGTGGGGATTTGTGATATATGTAATGCGCAATTCTCCGACCGTTAATGCCCGAGTCAGGTCGTTGCCCGGAGCAACCGCCTCGCACCCCTCCTGAGCCTCTAAAGGACTCGCAATGAGCCCTGTCGCCATAGCTGATACAGCAATCGCCATCCGAACGGGAGCCGGGGGTGAGCGCATCCGGTATGCGTCGCGGTCCGAGTCTAAAAGACCCGTCGCGCACCACCCCTCATGTTTGCGATCGTAATATTCTCGAACGCCATATCAGACTCGAAAGCTGTCCCAGTAGTAACCGCCCCATCGCTCATGACGCGAGTGGTGAGCGAGTCACTCCAGATCTTTTCTAATCCTGGATCGTAAAAGATTTCAGCACTTTGGATCTGACTTGAATCCTCGTGGATCAGCAATACGACATCTCCCCGTGCAACCATCCGATTCGTCTCTTGATTCCAATCCCCGAAATCGCCGGTCACTGTGGCATTCTCATTCCCGAATTCGTCGTAGAAGACAATGGACATCTGTCTCAGCATCGCTGTCGACGTCTCCTCATACACGTATGCCGTGTCAGCTTCCACACGACCCTCTCTGACGCCGCGCGCTGTTACAAAACTGACCATCCCGTATGCCACGTAGTCTGCTTCGAGAGCCTGCAGATCTTGGTTTGCCACTGGCGTACTCAACTCGGAGGAGCACCCTACGGCGACGAGCGCCACTGCGATCGCTGTGTGACCGTGGGATTTTGAAAACTGTCGCTTTGTCATACTCAAACTGCTCCCGATTTCATCTAACTCTGCGCTTGCAAGCCGTCATAGCTACTTGTGCTCATCTCGGTACGCTGTCCCTATCTCTATCACCGGACTCTATGTGGCAGTTCCTCACTTGAGTCAGGTTTCTGTCTACCTAAACTCGCCGACATTAGTCAACTGAGAAACTCTAGTAACAGCATCTACGTTACACTGATTCTCAATTGTCAGATATCGCTCCGCTCTGAGACATATTTTTCGACGACCTCATCTAGCTCTCCCCGAGCCCGCAACAGTTCGTCAGTGAACTCTCTCACTGCTCCGTGTCCACCAGATTGAGTTGATTGCCAGTCAGCAATGGACGAGATCGGGTCGGTCGCGTTCGCCACCGCAGCCTTAAGCCCGACTAAGCGCATAACCGCTAAGTCCGGTATGTCATCACCAATCATCGCAACCTCGTCCCAACCTATTTCCCGCTCGTCAATGATCTTTCTAACCACCTTAAGCTTGTGGGCGTCGGGAATCTGATAACACCCATCTATTCCAAGGTCCTTTGCACGGATTGAAGTCGCTTCTGAGACCCTGCCCGATACCAGCACAACGCCGAGTCCGGCCCACTTCAACATTTTCAAGCCCACGCCATCCTGTATATCAAACCTCTTAAGCTCAACCGCCTCACCCTTTTCAGTGGTACCCGTATACAAGCCAGCGTCTGTGAGCACCCCGTCGACGTCGAAGATTACTAGGCGGATCCGCTCTGCAGTCTCTCTCGTTATGGAATTGGAGGTCCGTGTCATATTTCCAGGCTCGAAGCTATGAACCAACACTCCCCTTAATCGCGGTTCGAACTGCGAGGATCTGTTCTACGAGATCGGGTAGTTCGTGTAGTGGAAGCATGTTAGTCCCGTCAGATGGCGCCTGTGAAGGCTGAGGATGGGTCTCCAAAAAGATACCATCACACCCAGCTGCGACAGCCGCCCGGGCGAGAGCTGGAATGTGGCGCGGATCCCCTCCGGTCGCCCCACCAATTGCTCCGGCACGCTGGACCGAGTGAGTCGCGTCGAACAGCACCACGGCTCCTGTAGCCTTTCTAAGCCGCGCAAAAGACCGCATGTCCACTACCAAGTCACCGTAGCCGTGCACGGTACCTCGCTCTGTAACGGCGCAGATAGAACCACCCGCGGTCCGGACCTTATGCACCGCAGCCCCCATCTCTTCGGGTGCCACCCATTGCCCTTTCTTTACATTCACAGCGCAACCCGTCTGTCCCGCAGCAGTTAGTAAATCAGTCTGTCGGCAAAGGAACGCGGGAATCTGTAGAACGTCGACCACCTCCGCCGCGGGTGCCGCTTGATGCGGTTCATGAATGTCGGTGAGGAGCCGGAGCCCGGTCTCCTCGCGAACAGCAAAGAGGCGTTCTAGACCCTTTGAGAGCCCTGGGCCTCTCGGTGCTTCTAGGTGCGTCCGATTCGCCTTGTCGAAGGACCCCTTGAAGATTACCGGAAGTCCGGTGCTGCAAGACAGTTCTGCGAGAGCACTCGCGATTTCCAGATTGAGGCCATCATCCTCCAGTGTGCACGGGCCGGCAATCAGGCTGAATTCCTTGAGCATATCAGGTCACCCCCTGGAATCGTGCCTTGCTCAACAAATGAGGCTTCGCGTGAGCATTCGGATCGATGGGAACTTCCTATCCCGCATGCTTACTGGCTGCCTCAATGAAAGAGGCAAATAGAGGGTGTGGTCGAGTTGGCCGGCTCTTTAATTCAGGGTGGAATTGTCCAGCAACAAACCAAGGATGTTCAGTGATCTCAACCATTTCGACGAGACCACCATCCGGCGATGTGCCACTGATCGTCAATCCTTGATCCGCTAGCCGTTCCCTGTACTCATTATTGACCTCGAAACGATGCCGATGGCGCTCAGAAATATGCTCCGCAGAATAGATCGCTCGAGAGCGGCTCGAGTCAGAGAGAGAGCATGGATATGCCCCCAATCTCATGGTGCCACCTTTTGTGATCACCTGAAGTTGTGAGTCGAGAAGTGCGATGACCGGATGAGGTGACTCAGGGTCGAACTCCGTTGAATGCGCTCCCTCGAGACCACAAACATTTCGAGCATATTCAATTACCGCACATTGGAGCCCGAGGCAAATACCGAAAAATGGCGTACCGCTCTCTCTCGCCCATTGAATTGCATGTAGCATCCCCTCGACGCCTCTGGGACCGAACCCTCCTGGTATAAGCAAACCATTGTAGGAGGATAAAGTCTCCACTCCCTCGCCTCCCGTAAATCCTTCGGAGAGCAACCAATCGATTTCCACCTTCACATCGTTTGCTATACCACCGTGGATCAAGGCTTCCTGAACTGACTTGTAGGAGTCCACGAGTTCAGTGTATTTACCAACCACCGCTATCCTCACCGTGCCTGATGCAGGCTGCTGAACCCTTCTGACCATGTCCGTCCACGTTGTCAGATCAGGATCTGGAAGACCTGTGAGCCCGAGACCCCGCATAACAACCTCGTCCGCCCTCTGTCGCTTCAGGGCTAACGGAACTTCATAAATCGTAGAGAGATCCGGAGACTCTAGGACCGCTTCGGACTCGACATTGGTGAAGAGCGCGATCTTTCTCTTTATCTCTTTCGAGAGAGGCTTCTCAGCCCGGCAAATAAGAACTTGTGGCTGGATCCCAATCTCCATCAACTCTCTTACCGAGTGCTGTGTCGGTTTCGTTTTCAATTCCCCGGCTGCTGTCAGGAACGGAACCAAGGTGAGGTGCACAAAAATCGCATTCTCCCTGCCTACATCTACTCGGAACTGCCTGATCGCCTCTAGGAATGGAAGTGACTCAATGTCACCAACTGTCCCGCCGATTTCGGTAATAACGACATCGTTGTCCTCGGCAAGCCTGCTAATCGCACCCTTTATCTCGTCCGTGATGTGCGGAATGACTTGTACCGTCGACCCGAGGTAGTCCCCACGTCGCTCTTTCGTGATGACGTTCTGATAGATCCGGCCGGTCGTGATATTATTGTCCTGCGACAGCGACTCATCAATGAACCTCTCGTAGTGACCTAGATCCAGGTCCGTTTCTGCTCCATCGTCCGTCACGAACACCTCACCATGTTGATACGGGGAAAGTGTCCCAGGATCTACGTTGATGTATGGATCGAACTTCTGGAGAGTCACGCGTAGGCCGCGTTCCTTCAGTAGCCGACCGATGGACGCTGCAGCTATGCCCTTTCCAAGAGAGGATACGACTCCGCCCGTGACAAAGATGTATTTGGTTGGTCTTTCGCTCTTTACGGACATGAGGTCACACAAGAGTAGAGTGAGTGAGGTGACTTAACTGCTGTTCCACACGAGCGGCGTCGAGGAGTGTATCCACACCCTCGTGCGCTCCTTCAACGATCGCGACGCCAATACGCAGATCCGCCTCTAAGGGGCGGAGCTGTTCAAGCGATTCAATCTGTTCGAGTCGCGACGGGGCGAGCGATGCCCACTGCTCGAGAGCCGATTGCTCGTAGGCGTAAATCCCTAAATGCCTTAAGAAAGTAAAGCTTCCTGTCGTCTGAATCGGTTTCGTGGCTTCGCTTGCCCATGGTATACGGGTTCGGGAAAAGTAGAGGGCTCGGCCTGAGTCCGCTCGTGCGACCTTGACCATAGAAGCATCCTCTAAAACACCAGCCGCCTGAACTGGTGTCGCACAGGTCCCAACCTGCCAGTCACCGCTGCGGACTAATTCGATGGCGCTTCCAACATGTTCTTCTTCTATCAGAGGCTCATCGCCTTGGATATTCACCACCAAGCCATATCCAGTGTAACCCGGCCGTCCGGCTACCTCCGCGACACGGTCAGTTCCAGATACGTGATCCTCGGATGTTAATTCAACGGGCGCCCCGATTGCATGGCACACATCGACCACCTCATGAGAATCGGTCGCGACTACGGCGTGATCTAGGACCTTCATCGCAGCGACCCGACGCCAAACCCACTCTATAAGCGGTCTTCCTAAAAGCAGATGGAGGGGTTTGCGGGGGAGCCGCGTCGACCCTAGCCGGGCAGGCACAATGCCTAGAACCTGGCCGGTCATCGGGCTTCGGTTAGCCCACACAGGCGGAGCGAGAAAGAAAGATTCACGCTTTGGAACCTATGCAAGAGTCAGGACAGATGAAAGCGGTCGAGCCATCGCCGGCTAACGTTAGCTCTAATAATCAACCGGACGCAGATAGAACTCGCCAATTGCGCTAGATGAGAGCACTGCAACCGTGGGCAACTCTCGCTTCCAATGAGTAGAGTCCAGCCTGCGCTGCACGGTTTCAATCGCCGTTTTCTCAAATCCCATCTGGTGCAGTTCATTTGCTTGGTATCCAAGCGTGAGCCAATAGAGGATTGGATCCGCGTCGTGGTAGGATATACCCAACTCATCCTCGTCATTCACCCCCCTAACTAGATCAGCAGTAGCTGGTTTTTCGATGATTTCGCTAGGTACATCTAAGTGTCGAGCGAGGGCCCATACCTGCGTCTTGAACAGATCACCAAGAGGATTGATCGGTGGGGAATCGTCTGCATGCCATGTAAAGTATCCGAGGAGCCGCTCACTCTTGTTGCCGGTACCCAACGGAAGCGCGCCGAGGCTAGCAGATTGATCGAACAGGATCACAGCCCTCAATCGAGCCATGAGGTTCCCCTTTCGCATTGGCGAGATGTTTTTTTCATATCTCTCCACGTAGCTATCGATCGGGTCCGAGATTTCAATCGTCCTTTCGTGAGCACCGGTCACATCGAGCACAAGTCCGGCGTGATCGAGGCTCTCTTGGCTAGAAGTCCGGTACGGTAAACGGAAGCCGTATACATTCTCAGGTCCTAGAGCCCGACTCGCGAGAACCAGTGACACTGCCGAGTCCACCCCTCCCGACACGCCTAATACCACCCGTTCAAAACCTCGGCGTCGGCACACCTCTTCCCGAATAAATTCAACAAGTGTCCGCTCGACGAGTTCAACATCAATCTCGAGGATCTCATCCCTTTTTCGAGTCGAAGCTCCATCCGATCGTGCACCTATGCCATCGTCGGATGGCGACTCTTGTACCCCGCCCAAGAGAGGCGCGCTTTCATACCGTTCAACCGGGGCTGACCCGCCCGAAACCCTGTCGAGAGCTCTCTGTAAATGCGGAAGCGCCTGCTCTAGGTCAGATAATAGTGGGGACGCCGTTCTCGACCGGTCGATTGCGCTAGGATCCAACGTCACGGCGGTACCTCCTTCCTGCAAGAGGGGCGCTCGTGCTATTTCCGTCCCATCCGGAGCGAATGCTACAGAGCCCCCGGGGAAAATCTTGCCTCCCTCTGAGCCGACAAGCTGTGAGACGATACAGAACACCCCATGCTCTGCCGCCATTTGCGGTCCGATCCGATCCCAGTGAGCAAGGTTGCCCGGCCGCCCATCTGTAGAGGGAATGAAGTCTCGTGCCGGCGACGCGGAAACGACAAACACAACCTCTGCCCCGTCGAGGGCAAGCACCATCCCAGGTGCTGAGTGCCACGCGTCCTCACACACCAGCATCCCAAATCGACCATACCGAGTATCGAACGCTTGGACTTCTGTACCCGGCTCTACAAAACGTGCCTCATCAAAAACCCCGTACGTAGGCAGAAACATCTTTCTGTGAACGTGTTTTAACTGGTAAGCTCTCCCTTCATTGCTCAGGTACGCTACACTGTTATAGAGCCTGCGATTCCAGCGCTCGTAAAAGCCGATAACTATGTCGGGAGCGTCAGACGATGGTACCCGGATCGCATGGGCTAGCTGATCTGCAGAAAGGGCAGCCTCAGAGACGGCTCCTTCTAGGAAATACCCCGACAGCACTGCCTCCGGAAACACGAGCACATCTGCGCCACCTGCTTGAGAAATCACCCGTGTCTGCACCCGTTTGAGATTGGCAGACACATCGCCCTTCTGTGGCTTCAACTGCTCGAGGGATATCCTCAGCGGGGTAAGCTCTTGCTCTTGATTCATCTGGGACAACCACATATCGGTGAAGTGATTCCTTCGCACTCACTTCTTCACGTCGAAGATACCTTGTTGGGCGCACCTATTGCAGGCCCCAAAGGGATTCAATTATTTCAGACCAATCGCGCAGTCCCTGAGGAACGACCCTTAGAATGCCGGGTTAATAGCCCGCACTAAAACAATGACGATCAGGATCACCTGAATGATCAAGACATCTGCAGTCTGTGCAACGCTCGGCTTGTTACTGATACCTACTACGATGGCCGCGCAAACCGGACCGGACGAATCTTCAGGCGACCCACCGCAGGTCGACATCTTGGCTAGCGCCGTCGATGCGATCGCTCAAATGCATATGGACGCGTTCAGCGATTCTACTCTTTGGGAAGCAGCTATCGACGGGATAATTCGGGCCCTAGATGACCCGTATGCAGAAGTATTTACACCACAAGAGGCAGAAGCGTGGGAAGAGGACACCACCGGTAACTACTCTGGCATAGGGCTGCAGATTACACTGCTAAATGATGAGGTGACCGTGACAGCTGTCTTCCGAGGTTTCCCAGCGAACGAGCACGGGCTCGCGGTTGGAGACGTCATAGTTGGGGTCAACCAACATGACGCCTCGGGATGGAGCACGGGCATGGCCGCCGACTCCATCAGAGGCCCAGTGGGTACGGATGTACAGGTGAGGATAAAACGCGTTGGGTACGACGATCCCATCTCTTATACAATCACACGAGAAGAGGTCCACGTGCCAGCGGTATCCTGGGGGATCCTCGAGAACAATATTGGCTACGTCATAATGGACCGCGTCGCACGGAATGCCGCACGGGAGATGAACGAGGCACTCGGTGAACTAGGTCAATCCGATGGACTGATTATCGACCTTAGACGAAACCCCGGGGGCTTTCTGGATGAATCACTGATGCTCGCTGACCTCTTTCTCGCACCAGGGGCTACACTTGCGAGTACGGTACAGAGAGTCCCGGGAACACCTGCTGACCAGCCCGACACCGAATCTTATGGGGATCGCTGGCCCATACAGGTCCCTAGGCTCCCAATAGTGATATTGGTCGACGAGTTCACGGCGTCAGGTGCCGAAATCCTTGCGGGTGCGCTCCAGGACTACGACCGGGCGGTGGTTCTCGGGCAGAGAACATTCGGAAAAGGTGTCGTCCAAACAGTGATGCCATTGCCCCATGGGCGCCGGCTGCGCTTCACAACCGGCTCGTGGTTGACTCCGCTAGGAAGATCACTTCAAAGGACGAGAGACAGGCAGGGCGTCCCGGTGCCCGAGGTGATTGATTCCCTTCCCAGGGTAACGACCGCCAGCGGTCGCTCCCTCATTGATGGTGGCGGAATCTTCCCCGACTTGGAGATCCAAGACGACACCCTGACGCTCGTGGAACGTGCCTTCCTTAGAGCGTCTAACGAAGCACAGTTCCCGCTCGGGCTACGGATAGCGGAATTTGGATTCGGAATCGCCGCATCTCGCCGAGCAGAAGGCGTCGGGCCATACGTAGAAGAGTCCGAGTTTGAAGCTTTTGTATCAGACTTACAAACAGAAGGACTCGGCGCGGATTTCCTAGGCACACCCGAAATCCGCCGCTACCTACTGTGGCGGACCGAACTTGCTACAGCGCAGCGAATGAGCGATATCGGCGGGGAAGCTGAGATCCGCACCCAACGAGACCCGGTCCTGTCGGAAGCAATTCTTCTATTGGAAACTACGTCCACACAAGAACAGCTGTTTTCCTTGATTGAGAGTAGAAACGCAGGATTGGAGAATCGCCCCAGGTATCACTAACGCCTTCTTAGGGTCGAGCGCACTGCGGCTATTGACGGGGGTGGTACTTCTGATGGACTTCCCGAAGGTAGGCCCGGTCTAAGTGAGTATAGATCTGCGTAGTCGAGATATCGGCATGACCGAGAAGCTCCTGAACCGCGGCTAGGTCCGCCCCGCCCTCCACAAGATGCGTTGCGAACGTATGCCTTATTGTGTGCGGTGAAATCGCTCTCGCAATGCCTGCCCGGATCGCAGCTTCCTTTACTATTGCCCATACCGACTTCCGACGAATCGGATTCCCTCTCGCATTGAGGAAGACCACGCCTGCGCCATTTCCCTGATCAAGATTCGGCCGGAGATCACGAAGGTAGCGCTTGAGGGCTCGCAAGGCTGGGCCACCCACTGGAACAAGTCTCTCCTTAGAACCCTTTCCGAAAACTTTGGCAAATCCTTCCTCTACCTCCAAAGACGTAATTCTAAGGCTTACCAATTCACTAACACGTACCCCTGTAGCGTATAGAAACTCAAGAATAGCTCGATCCCGCCAATACAGACGATGCGTCGAATCCGGAGACTCAAGAACCTGCCCTATCTCTAACTGGGAGAGAACGTCAGGTAGTGATCTGCCGATCCGTGGTGATTCTAGCCGGTCCGTAGGATTGACTTCCACCGCTCCTTCTATTGTGAGAAATCTGAAGTATGTCCGGACGGCAGATTGTGCTCGACGAATCGACCGAGGTGCCATACCGTTTTCTTTAATGGCATAGGTCCAACTCCGCAGCATCCCAATATCCACTTCTTCGGGACTAGTGACGCCTACTTGTTCGACGAATGAGAACCATCCGTTAAGGTCCCGACCATACGAGGCGACCGTTTGTTGAGAGAGTCCTCTCTCAAACGTCAAGTAGTCGTGGAATTGTTCGAAGAGGAAGGCCGCAGGGGCATCCGGCATCACAGCTTTCACTCCTAGCAGCCCGGAACACGGGATCGGTACCACCAGACCGCTAACGCCAATGCGGCTAGGACAGCGATACCCGTGAGCCCTCGGTTGAGTCCCGAGAGTTGGGTCTCAAGATTCGTTAAGTTCTCCCCTGCTAGAAATCCGAGCCTAAGCAAGCCGCCATACCAGAGTGCAGATGCCAACCCGATCGGAACGATCACCCTTGGCCACGGCTGTCGCGTAGCGCCCGCAAAGACTGGAGTGATCGCCCTCACTCCAGGCAAGAACCGAGACAGGAACATCGCTGCAGGGCCCCACCGCTCATAGAATCGCTCCATCCGCTGCATCTGATGACGCCTCAGTAAATATCTGCCACTTCTCTTCTCCAAGAAAGCCGGCCCATGGACGTGACTCAGATTGTACACGACAACCGCTCCTAGGACGTTACAGAACCAAGTAACTCCAAAAAGCCAAAGGATATTCAGGTCGCCCGCTCCTGCGAGGAAGCCACCAATTGCGATGAACGTGTCAGCCGGTACAGCGGGAATAAAGTTCTCAGTAGCAGCACCTAGACTCAATGTGAGATAAAGCGCGATGTCTGGAATCTGATCCATCCACGACACGAACTCCGCCATATCCCGACTCTCCTGTTAGCAGCACACCGTGTTGCGTCGAACCCGATTACGATGCGCTTCTCTATCAGTTTATCGCTGAGCAGCCCTTCGAAAGAGCGGATAGTTCATAGTCAGCGGCTCTCGAGTAGCGCAACGGCGTGGACAGCTAACCCCTTGCTTTCACCTATCCATCCCAGGCCCTCGTTAGTCTTTCCCTTTATGGAAATACGCTCCACCGGAACCTGTAAGACACCGCTAAGCCGCTCCTTCATCTCCTCTGCGAACAATGAGATCTGAGGGCTCTCACAGATCACTGTCACGTCGACGTTCACGACCATCCACCCTTCCCGATCAATTACTGCCACTGAGTTGGAGAGTAGCTCAGTGGAATCGGCGTCTTTCCACTTCTCTTCTGTTGGAGGGAAATGAGTGCCCACGTTCCCAAGCGACGCAGCCCCAAGTATTGCGTCTATCAGTGCATGAGTGATGGCGTCACCGTCCGAATGGCCGGCCAAGCCGGGATGATCCGGAATCGTGATGCCCCCAAGAATTAAAGGACGGTCGGATTCAAAGCGATGGGAGTCATAGCCCAAGCCGACACGGAGGGGTGTACTCAGCTCCAGGCCCTCAGTGCCAAACATACGTTGTGGCCACCAAACCCAAACGAGTTGCTGAGCGCCAAACCAACCGCACGCTCCTGCATGCCCTGGTGCGCATAGTCTAGGTCGCACTCCGGATCGGCAGCAGAGAAGTTTATAGTCGGTGGTATCTTTCCGGTCTGGCACACACGAAGAGAAATGATAGCCTCAAGTGCTCCAGCGGCGCCGAGCAAGTGGCCTGTCATGGATTTTGTGGAGCCGACTACTATCTCATAGGCCCGGTCTCCTAAGACTTCTTTTATGGCCTCGGTTTCGATTGCATCGGCCATGGTAGATGTCCCGTGAGCGTTCACGTAATCGACATCGCCGGCACTTGCTCCCGCGTATTTGAGAGCCATCCGCATTGCAGCCTGAGCACCATACCCTCCCGGTGGTGGCGCAGTGATATGAAATGCGTCCGCACTGAGGCCGTAACCTACGACCTCTCCCAGTATCGTCGCACCACGGGCCTGTGCATGCTCCAAAGACTCCAAAACCACCGCTCCACCTCCCTCACCCATCACAAAACCGTCGCGGTCTGCAGAGAACGGACGACTCGCGCCTTTGGGGTCATCATTTCGAGTAGAGAGTGCCTTCATAGAGCTAAACCCTGCGAACGTCATCGGAGTGATGGTAGCCTCCGCACCCCCAGCCACCATCACGTCCGCATCTCCGTGACGAATGTGCCGCATGGCATCGCCAATAGCATGTGCCGACGAGGCACAGGCTGAAACCGTAGCGTAATTCGGTCCCCGGAATCCCCACCTAATTGAGATCAGTCCTGCTGAGATATCCGGTATAAACATTGGTATAAAAAAAGGACTGACCCTGTTGGGACCCTTTTCGATGAGCCTTCGGTGCTGCTCCTCGAAGGTTCCAATTCCACCTATACCGCTACCAAAGATCACCCCGAAACGCTCTGGGTCTCCTCCTTCCGGCACTCCCTCGAGCCCCGCTTCCCTGAGCGCCTGCGTTGCAGCCGCAACCGCAAACTGAGAAACCCGGTCGTGCCGTTTCACCTCTCGCTTATCTAGGTAGTCAAGCGGATCAAATCCTTTTGCTTCACAGCCGATCCGGCATGCGAAGTCATCGGTGGCCTCGAAATGCGTGATCGGAGCGCCACCGCTAACTCCGGCGAGCAAGCTCTCCCAAGAGGACTGCACATCGTTTCCAATCGGGGACACTATTCCTGTCCCGGTGATAACGACTCGCGTTAGGGCGTCGTTAGTCATCTTAGTTGCACGTACCTAAAACAGAAGAAACGAAGGCAAGGTTCGAGCGACCCTTCAGCCCTCAGCATTCTCGTTCAGATACTTGATGGCATCACCAACGGTGCGCATTTGCTCTGCGTCTTCATCCGGAATGTCTATACCGAACTCTTCCTCGAACGCCATCACGAGCTCGACAGTGTCCAAAGAATCTGCGCCTAAGTCTTCAACGAAAGATGCTTCGTCTGTGACCTTCTCGGCCTCTACTCCGAGCTCGTTGATAATGATTTCGCGGACCCTCTCGTCCGTGGCCTCACTCATGGTACCTCCCTCAGTGGAGACAGCGATAGAAAAGTTAATCTCGTGAAAATGGCGGCTTCCTGCAGGATCACATAACCATCCCACCGTCTACCGCCAATGTCTGACCCGTAATGTAGCTTGCTGCAGGCCCAACGAGAAACCGCGCGACGTCCGCAATTTGCTCCACTTCTCCAAGAGTGCCCAATGGAATTTGCTTCATCAGCGGCTCCTTTTGTGCTTCGGACAACTCATCCGTCATCTGTGTACGGATAAAGCCAGGCGCGATCGCATTACACCGAACTCCTCGGGATGCGAACTCCTTCGCCACGCTTTTAGTGAGCCCTACCACTCCAGCCTTCGATGCTGCGTAATTCACCTGGCCTGCATTGCCCGTTAGACCTACCACCGATGCGATGTTCAGAATCGCACCATTTCTGCGTTTCATCATGCCTCGTGCAGCAGCGCGCGTGAAGTTGAATGTCCCTTTTAGATTGACGGCAAGCACCTGATCGAACTCTTCATCCTTCATGCGGATGAGGAGATTATCTCGCGTTATCCCGGCGTTGTTGACCAAAATCGATACAGGACCGAGCTGCTGCTCGATTTCCGCCAGACATGAGTTCACCTGCTCAGAGTCTGAGACATCGCACGCGAACCCCCCATGGCCTTGCCCAAGAAGTTGAGCGGCGGACGCAGCAGCTACGTCGGCATCGAGATCCACCACCGCTACAATCGCACCACCATCCGCTAGGGATTCCGCAATTCCACGACCTATCCCTCGCGAGCCACCGGTTACGATCGCAACTAATCCTTTGAGCTCCAGAGCACTCGTCATCATCAGACCTCCAGGTTGTTAAAATCTTCAGGTTCGCCCAAAGCTGAACTTTGGAGGCCTTTTGCGTTTCTCCGATTAAGGGTCGTCAAAACCTTTCCGGACCCTAATTCTAGAAACCGGTTGACACCACTTGAAGTCATAACCTCGATTGACTCCGTCCACCGAACAGGGGATACAAGCTGCCTCACCAACAGCGTCCGAGCCTGCTCCCCTGTCGTTACCAGGTCAGCAGTAGCGTTAGCAATCACGGGGAATGTGGGATCAGAAAACTCAATATCATCTAAGAATCTCTTCAGCTCCTCGGCAGCTGGCTCCATGAGTGGGGAATGAAATGCTCCCGAGACATTTAATTTAACCGCACGCTTTGCCCCAGCTTCCTTCGCAAGGACGATGCCCTCCTCAACTCCAGACAAGTCCCCGCTAACCACGATCTGACCAGCTGAATTGAAGTTCGCGGGCACGCACACTCCGCGACTCACTTTCTCGCACACTTCTCTGACATCCCTGACGTTAAGCCCAAGAATCGCCGCCATTGTGCCGGGGCGATCCTTTCCAGCCTCAGACATTAGTTTACCTCTGAGTCGGACAGCCCGAAGTGCGTCTGCAAACGTCACTGTACCTGACGCTACGTAGGCACTGAACTCTCCCAGTGAGTGACCCGCTCCGAATGCCGGGGTCATAGCCGCAGGATGCCTGATGCCGAGGACTCGAAGTGCGGCGACAGAATGCACCAAGAGTGCAGGCTGAGCATTCTGGGTCTCCGTCAATTCTTCGCTCGGGCCATCGCGCATCAAGGCGGACAGAGCAACACCCAGGGTCTCATCAGCTTCAGCAAAAACTTCTGAAGCGACGGGTTCCCCAGTTGCGAGACTGCTGCCCATCCCAACGTGCTGAGACCCCTGACCGGGGAACAAGAGTGCTAGTGTCATGTGAATACCTCAGATCCTACATGCGGATTGCCATGGCACCCCACGTGAGCCCAGCGCCGAAGGCAACTGTAACAACATTTGAGCCCTCGCTGATTCTCCCTTGCTCGCGTGCCTCGTCGAATGCGACAGGCACAGTGGCCGAACTCATGTTGCCGTACTTCTGCACATTGACGAAAACCTTCTCCATCGGGACTCCGGCATACTTTGCCGTGGCCTCAATTATCCGAATGTTGGCTTGGTGGGGCACCAGCAGATCGACATCCTCTGCGCCTAATCCAGCTTTCTTTATAGCTATGTCGCACGCTTCGGCCATCGAGCGAACGGCATTCTTAAAAATTTCCCGGCCGTTCATCCTGAGCAAGTGGCGGCCCTCATCTAACATGCTCTGGCTGATGGGATCAACGGCTCCTCCTCCAGGGCGATACAGAAGGTTTGCCAAGTTTCCATCCGACTGTAAATGCGAGGATAGGATGCCGCGTCCAGATCCATTGGACGGTTGGAGGACAGCGGCACCTCCACCATCTCCGAACAGCACCGCGGTTTTCCGATCCGTCCAATCGACAATCGCGCTCATTTTTTCCGCAGCCACAACCAGCGCCACTCGCGCCCGGCCGGCCGCGATATAACCCTCTGCCATGCTCAAAGCATAGAGGTGACCCGTACAAGCAGCCATCACATCGAAAGCCACAGCTTTGCCACAGCCGAGGATAGCCTGCACATCACAAGCAGTAGAGGGTAACCACCGATCCGGAGTCGCTGTGGAGACTATTAAGATGTCCACATCACCTGGCTTAACCCCTGCTTCCTCTAATGCACCACGTGCCGCTTCCGCGCCAAGATGAGCGGCATGCATACCGTCTGGTGCGATCCTGCGCTCGTGAATCCCTGTGCGTGTGCGGATCCACTCATCCGAGGTATCCAAGCTCCTCTCGAGATCTAGATTCGTTACAACGTTGCCGGGAAGAAAACGCCCTGTACCGGTTATCTCGGCGACTGGGATCGGCGTCTTCATAGCTTGAGCTCCTTGGCACTGTGCTCGACAAGACCAGCGCGCACCGCACGCGCAGCCACGCTCACCGCGTTTTGAATCGCCTTTGGGGGAGATCCACCGTGGCAGATTATCGACACCCCCCCCAAACCCAAAAGAGGCGCTCCACCATACTCGGCATAGTCCAGTACGCGAAAGACATGCCCAAGGTCAATTGCAGCATCCTCTACGGACGCAAGTTCACCCTTTAGCAGATTCACTATATATCCAGCTACTGACTCGTAGAACTTCAAGAGAATATTGCCAACGAACCCATCACAGACGATCACATCACACCCTCCGCCAATAATATCTCTTCCTTCGATGTTACCGATAAAATTTAGTCCCTGATCTCCCCGGAGAAGCTCAAAGGTCGCCACACTCAGTTCATCGCCTTTACCCGGCTCTTCTCCGATGTTCAACAGGCCTACCCTAGGACTAAGTCGATCCATGACATCTCGCATATAGGTGGTGCCCAAATGCGCGAATTGAAGTAAGTGGCGCGGCTTACAACCGATGTTGGCACCAGCGTCTAGGAGTAAGCAAAGCTCTCCTGCAGTTGGCAGCAGGGTTCCGACCGGAGGGCGCTCTACTCCGGGAAGAGGGCGCAAAGCAAATAGAGAGGATGCCATAACCGCTCCAGTCGACCCGGCGCTCACAAAAGCATCCGCGACTCCTTCCTTCTGCAGATTTAAACCCACCACGATCGATGATTCTGGCTTCCGCCTGATCACAGAAGCTGGAGGGTCCTTAACGGTCACCCTATCGGGGGCATGCTGAACCACAATCCCATCTGGAACGTGATTGTGGTTGGCCAACTCAGCGTGAATTAGCCCTTCATCACCGACGAGAATTATTTCAACGTCAGAATTGCTTTCCAGGCGCATGGCGGAAATTGCGCCGGCCACCTCCGCAGACGGAGCTTTGTCGGTCCCCATCGCGTCCAGGACTATCCGCACCGAGAACCTCCCTCAGCAGAAATGTATTCCATGGAGCCCCGACTGGCTGCGCGGGAATCCGGAGTACGTCGTGCTCAGTCTACGTCTACTTCAAGAACGGGTTCACCCTTGTAGTACCCACAACTCGGGCAGACTCGATGCGGTTGCTTGGTATCACCACACTTTAGGCAGGTGTGGACCGTGACGCTCTCGGCCTTGTAATGGGTGCGACGTTTACGCTTGCGTTGCTTCGATGTGCGTTTCTTAGGTACAGCCATGGAGTTTACTCGCTCTTCAGGTCCTGTAGTGGCCCCCACCTAGGATCATTTGCCTCTTCAATGCAGGTACACGAGTCCTCGTTGAGGTTGGCTCCGCATTGTGGACAAAGACCTTGGCAGTCCGCATCACAAATTACATATGGATTGACCGCAAGGATCATCTCCTCGCGTACTGCTTTACTTAATTCTAACTTCTGTCCCTCAGGCACAAGGGGGTGAACACCACCGTCGTCGTCATCTCCTGAAGGGTCAGAGACGAACACCATCGTGAGTTCTTTCTTAAACGAGGTTTCGACAGCCTCAAGGCATCGCCTACAATCTTGGCTCAACCTTCCTGACGTATGACCCCGAACCACAACCTCTCCCGTGCCAGCATAAGTCGCACGGAATTTCGCAACAAGCTGACCAACCCAGGAGAAGCTCAAATCCTGCCAGAGCTCGTCATCACCTGACCACTCACCTTCGACGACGACGGAGCCTGTCCGCCCAAGCTGTACTAAGTCAACTTTGAGCATACTCGTAAAAGCTATGAACAACCTTTAGAAAGTCTACCTGTGTCAGACCGACGGATCGTCGAACCCTAACCAAAATCAGAGGTTGAGTCGCTCGAAGTGCGAGAAAAAGAAATTGATCTCGATTCCCGCGTTCTCGTCAGAATCCGATGCATGGATGGCGTTACGACCTTTTGACTCGGCATAGAGCTTTCGGATCGTCCCTTCAGCTGCCTCGTCAGGATCCGTTGCGCCGATTGTATCCCGAAGCCTCTTGACCGCATCATCAGCTTCGAGCACGATTGGAATGATGGGACCCGACTTCATAAAATCCACAAGATCGTCAAAAAAAGGTCTGCCTTGGTGCACCTCATAGAAGGCTCCCGCCTGCGCCCTGTTAAGTCGCGTCATGCGCATAGCACGCACCCTAAAGCCCTCTCCCTCAAGATGAGAAATGATCTTACCGGAATAACCGGCGGCAACAGCATCCGGTTTAATGATCGCGAGTGTGAGACTCATTGGTTGTCTTCTCGTTCTTGGGAAATATCACGCTCACCACTCAAGGACATGGGCGCCAGCCTGTTCACTTAAGCGCGTCCTGGATCAGACCCACGATATCTGCAGGACGTTGAGCCACTGCGATTCCGTTGTCCTGAAACGCTTTCATCTTTTCCTCGGCCGTACCTGCCGACCCACTTATGATTGCACCGGCGTGTCCCATCTGCCTTCCCGGCGGAGCGGTCTGACCGGCTATAAAGCCAACCACTGGCTTTGACATTTGTTCCTTAACAAAAACAGCGGCCTCCTGCTCATCTGTCCCACCTATTTCCCCGATCATAACCACGGCAGCCGTGTCAGGATCGCGTTCGAAAGCTTCAAGGCAGTCAATAAAATTCGTCCCTATCAGAGGATCTCCCCCAATACCTACACAAGTCGTTTGACCCAACCCGACGCTCGTAAGCTGAAAAACCGCCTCGTAGGTGAGCGTGCCGGAACGGGACACTACCCCTATGGGTCCTTCTGCAACTATCTGCGCCGGTAGAATTCCAACCTTGGCCTTTCCAGGTGAGATAAGGCCCGGGCAGTTCGGGCCGAGAATCCGGACACCCTTATCTCGGGCGAACGCGTGTGCCCTAGCCATATCGAGAACCGGAACCCCTTCGGTGATCGCTACGACAAGAGAGACTCCTGAATCAGTAGCCTCCAGTATCGCATCAGCAGCAAAAGCCGGGGGCACATAAACGACGGATGTGTTTGCACCCGTCTTACTCACGGCTTCATCCATCGCGTTAAAGATCGGGACCTTCTCGCCGCCGGGACCTGCGAAATCCTGACCGCCCTTACCCGGTGTGACACCCGCCACCACTCGAGTGCCGTACTCCATCATCTGGCTAGTATGGAAAGATCCATCGCGGCCAGTGATACCCTGCACAACGAGCCTAGTGTCGTCGTCAATAAAAATAGACATATCGATTTACCCCTTCGCGAGATCTACAGCCTTCTCTACTACGTCGTCCATCGACGTGTAGGCTGAGAAGCCTGCTTCTTGGAGGATCTTGAGGCCGAGTTCCTCGTTGGTACCCGTAAGACGAATTACAATCGGCTGCTGCATATCGATGCGCTTTGTGGCCTCCACGATCCCATTCGCCACATCATCGCATCGGGTTATGCCTCCAAAAATGTTAAAGAGTATTACCCTCACATTCGGATCGGACGTGATTATTTCGAGCGCCGAGACAACCTTATCTGGATTCGAGGACCCTCCGATGTCGAGAAAATTCGCTGGCTCTCCTCCGTAGTATTTCACGAGATCCATGGTCGCCATCGCTAAGCCTGCTCCGTTAACACAGCAGCCGACGTTGCCGTCCAGTTTTACATACGACAGTCCCGCTTCCCTCGCTTTCCTTTCCGACGCTGGCTCAGCCGACAAGTCGCGCATGTCCGCCACATCCGGTCTTCGAAACAGTTCATTCCCGTCTATACTCATCTTCGCATCGATGGCCTTGATGTGACCGTCGGGTGTCGTGATCAGGGGATTGATCTCTGTCATTGAGGCCCCGGACTTTACAAAGCTCTCATAAAGCTGGCTGATTGCGCTGCTGGCCTGCCTGATAAGTGACGGGTCCTCATAAAGGAAATTAGCTAGCCACAGGGCTTGGTGAGTTAGTAGTCCGTATCGGGGGTCTACAGAAAGCTTCCTGATGCGATCGGGGGTGGACGCCGCGACCTCCTCAATGTCCATACCACCATCAGGAGAAACCATGAAGGTGGCCGCCTGACTTTCTCGATCAATTAGAACGCCAACGTATGCTTCTGTCTCAATTTCCTCAGCTGGTGTAACCAAGACCTTTTCAACCGTGAGGCCCTTGATATCCATCCCGAGAATGTTTGAAGCGTGCAGCCGAGCCTCCGAGGCGTCCTTACAAAACTTTACGCCACCCGCTTTTCCCCGACCGCCTGAGTGGACCTGTGCTTTTACCATGACGGCACAACCGTATGACAGAGCAATTTCCTCAGCTTCATCAGCCGTAGTAGCTATCTTTCCTGGGGGCACAGGAATACCTGACAGGGCGAAGCGTTCTTTGGCTTGATATTCGTGAATATCCATGCGCTTTCATGCAAAGAGTTGGGATCTCACCAGCTCACCAGTCAAAACGTGTGGCCGGTACAGCACGAAAAACTACCAGCGGCCCCATCGAGGATCAACGAGGCCTAGCGCCCTTCGGATTCTAGTCTCTCTAGGAGAACCCGAAGCTCAGCCAAGGCGATGCCAAAACCCGCCCAATCTCCTGCTCGAGCACGCTCTTCTGCCTGGACCAACACCGCCAAGGCGGCCGTCGGCCAGGGTT
>CEPC01020206.1_pt1 | contig 24734 bp, 25 predicted proteins | sample 530651 | NCBI WGS metagenome assembly CEPC01 (sample SAMEA2620828, study PRJEB7988) | marine metagenome | biome: marine biome (ENVO:00000447); feature: deep chlorophyll maximum layer (ENVO:xxxxxxxx); material: "saline water (ENVO:00002010), including plankton (ENVO:xxxxxxxx)" | depth 65 m | reverse complement strand
CAATGAACATTAAACACTCCATTCCTCAAGCTTTACAACTATCTCACCGGAGCATTCTTGGAATGGTACGGCAGCCACAAGCCTGGGCGCCAACACTATTCTTTCCTTTATTGCTGGCAGCTGTCTATGCAGCGCAATTCAGTAAAGCGGTGAATCTCCCTGAATTCCCATACCCTGATGTGACGTTCCTTGACTTCATCCTCCCAGCTTGCGTAATACAAGGTGTTCTATTTGGGTCAACAAATAGCGCAACTGATTTAGCAGGAGATATTGAGAATTCCTTTATGGATCGATTGCTTTCATCCCCAGTATCTAGGTCGTCCATCCTTATCGCCCGCTTATCGAGTGCTTTTATCTATGGTTTGGTGCAGGCAACAATTCTCATAATCATTTTTTTCGCTTTTGGGGCAGAGTTATCTGGAGGGGCGAGTAGCGCTTTAGCCCTCGTTTTTCTCACTTCATTTCTATCAATGGGTGTAGGTAGTTTCTTGATTGCAATTGCGTTAAGGACAGGGTCGCAAGAAGTCGTCAACTCGCTCTTTCCGATTATTTTTGTATTCATCTTTATTAGTTCAGCGTTTTTCCCAGTTGAATTGATGGACGGGTGGTACGGGCAAATCGCAGAATGGAATCCGTTGACATGGATTATTGATTGGACTCGCGTTATTACAATTGAGGGATTTTCTTGGGACGCGTTTCTTCGAGCATCTGGCGTAATCTTTTTGATCTCCCTTGCAGGTATCGTCACTTCAATACACCAGCTCAAAAGACGTTTGGCAGTTGCTTCATGACCATGACATCCTTGAAAAAAACGTCCCAGTTACAAGTAACAGTGGCTATCACAAAAAGAGGCTTAATGCGGATGCGACGACTTCCGTCACTTATGATCCCTTCCATAATTATGCCAATTTTTTTCGTGGTAGCATTTAGCGGATCTTTTTCATCCGTTGTGGAGCTTGATGGCTACAGCACAGATAAAGCGGTTAACTGGATGGCGGCTTGGGCAATCCTTCAAGGGTCAGCATTCTCAGGTCTTGGCGGGGGCGGGCTTACCGCTACAGACTTAGAAAACGGATTTTTTGACCGGATGCGAGCAGCGCCTATCACTCCATCAGCACTAATTTCAGGACTTGTCGGATATTCCGTCACGAGAGCTGTGCTACCCACCACGGCAGTATTGATTGTCTCATTTGTTGCTCTCGATGCTGACATGCCCGGTGGTCTTTTGGGCTTCGTCATTGCATACTTCACCGCAATAGGAATAGCTGCGGTCATGTCCTTATTCGTATTAGGCATCGTTTTTACGATGAAGACTTTGAAATCTTTAGCAATCGCTCAAGTTGTTATGTTCAGCACAATGTTTCTGTCAGTAGGACAGGCACCCTTAGAAGCTATACAAGGATGGCTATACCACGTAGCAAAATATAATCCCATAACACACGTGATCAGAATGGGCCGTCAAGGATTTCTTGGTGATGTAACTTGGGCAGAGACACAACCAGGGTTTATCTCATTAACGCTATTATTAATCGGCTCTGGTCTTTGGGCCAGAGCATGCTACCAAAAGGTTGATATCTAGATTGATTTAGTATTTACCCCAACAGTTGTACTAGATTTCTATTAGAGCAAAGGGGAAGTAAGTGGAAGTAACTCTTAACATTAATGGCGTTCAGGAGTCACATGATGTGGAGCCTCGAACGCTACTGGTTCAGTACATACGCGAATCTGCGGGGTTGACAGGAACAAATATAGGGTGTGATACCTCATCATGTGGAGCCTGCACAGTCCACTTGAACGGTGAATCAGTTAAGTCATGTACTGTTTTAGCAGCGCAAGTTGATGGAATGGAGATAACAACTATCGAAGGTTTAGCACAAGCAGATGGAACGCTCCATCCCATGCAGCAAGCCTTTCACGAATGTCATGCTCTCCAATGCGGTTATTGCACGCCGGGGATGGTCATGGCTTGCGTGTCCCTGGTTGAGGAAAATCAAAGCCTTACTGAAAATGAGGTACGCGAAGGACTTGAAGGCAATCTCTGTAGATGCACTGGCTATCACAATATTGTTAAAGCAGTGCTAGAAGTAAGCGAGGCATAAATGATTCCCGCAAACTTTGATTACCTGCGAGTAGATTCAGTTGAAGGAGCGTTAAACGCCCTTCAAGAACATGGCGATGAAGCTAAGCTAATCGCTGGAGGGCACTCGCTACTCCCTCTAATGAAATTTCGCTTATCTGCACCGGCCTATTTGGTAGATATAAACCGCTTGGACGATCTAAAATATGTAAGAGAAGAAAACGGTCATCTGGTTATAGGAGCCCTAACCCGCCATAGTGATATCGAAACCAATTCTTTAATAAAGGAAAATGCCGGACTTTTAGCTTCAGCTACACACCACGTTGGAGACCCACAAGTTCGACATCGTGGGACTATAGGTGGCGCAATTGCGCACGGTGACCCTGCCTCCGATATCCCATCAGCTCTGCTTGCTCTCAACGCAACGGTAGTGGTTGCAGGCCCTGAAGGGACAAGAGAAATTCCGATTGATGATTTCTTCGTCGGATTCTTGGAAACTGACCTAAAGGATGATGAGATGCTTACACAGATAAAGGTTCCTAGTGTTCCAGATGCAAAATGGTCATTTCAAAAATTCAATAGAAGAGCACAAGACTGGGCAATTGTTGGAGCTTCCATCCTAGTCAACAATGGTCAAAGCGGTGTATCACTGGTAAACATGCATTCAACTCCATTCCGGGCATCCGCAGTGGAAGAAGCAATTGCGAGCGGAGCAAATGCTAAAGAAGCTAGCGAACAGGCTGCGATAGGAACGGAACCAACATCGGACATCAACGCATCCGTTGAATACCGACAACATTTAGCCAGAGTTCTCGTAAAACGAGGACTTGAAGAGGCTGGTCTCTAAATCTGAATAAAACGGTGCATGTGCCACCCTCACACTCAACCTGTAGATTAGAGATGTGGGATATGAAACAGCACAAAGCATAGAAAACGTACAAAACGGTCTTGAAGGACAGGGTTATTTCCCCTCTGAAGGCCTAGCATCAGCAATTTTTTTGGCGATTAGCTTACAGAGACCAATTTTTTTAGAAGGCGAACCAGGTGTCGGCAAAACAGAAGTAGCGAAGGTGTTATCAAGTTGGCTCAATACTGAATTAATACGCCTACAGTGCTACGAAGGCCTAGATGCATCACACGCAATCTACGAATGGGATTACTCAAAACAATTATTGCATTTGAGAACTACTGAAGCATCCGGAAGAGCCAAACAAATAGATGAAAAGGCACTCGAAGACGAATTATACAATGAGCGATTCCTAGTTCGGCGGCCACTTCTGCAAGCCATTGATTACGAAGGAGAAACCCCTCCGGTACTCCTGATTGACGAACTTGATCGCGCTGATGATGAATTTGAAGCTTTCCTGCTTGAGTTGCTCTCAGATTACTCAATTACTATCCCCGAGATAGGAGCTTTTAAAGCAGCCGTGCCACCAATCGTCGTGATTACCTCAAATCGAACAAGAGACGTTCACGATGCCCTCAAACGAAGGTGCCTCTATCACTGGGTAGACCACCCCGGATACCTCAGAGAGATCCAAATACTTAAAGCTAAAGCTCCCAAAGTTTCTGAGCAATTAATTAAAACAATAGCCGTCACAGTTGAGCAAATTCGTGAAATGAACCTATACAAACCACCGGGAGTTTCGGAAAGTATTGATTGGGCCATGGCGCTTGAAAGAATAGGAAATAGTGACTTAACAGAAGATGGCATCACTGCGACAATCGGAGCCCTTCTGAAATATCGAGAAGATCAACAAAAAGTTCTGGAATATGGCCTAGATAAAGTCATAGAAGATGCATATGCCCGTGCAGTCTGATACTCATCAAGACATCAGCAAGCCCGAATATATCACTCAAGGATTTATTACCTTTCTAAGGGAAATGGGCGTTGAGGTACCTATCTCTTCATCAATTACCTTCTTCCAATCACTTGCTTACGTCACTATCTCCAACCGAAACGATGTCTACTGGGCTGGCAGATCAACTCTTGTTAGGACACCTGAGGACATACCAGCCTACGATGAGGCTTTCCATGCGTTTTGGGAAGACTACGTAGTCCTCGGAGATAAAGAAGTACAAAACATAAAAGAAATGACCTTGGCGATAGACAACGATGATTATCAAAATGATGATCAATCAGGTGAGAGTCAAGAAGGAGAACTTATTCCTCTCAAGTACTCGCGTTCTGAAATACTTCGGCAGAAAGATTTTGCCGATTACAGCGATGACGAATTGTCTGAGGCTTATCAATTAATGAAATCGATACGACTCATAGGAAGTACCCAGAAAAGCCGGAGAGCGAGCTCAGTTGCGCGACAAAATAAGACCCCAGACCTCAGGGGTATCATCAGAGCCTCCTTCCGAACTGCTGGAGAGCCCGTCCAAAGATACTTCATGCAAAAGAATGACAAAGCAAGGAGAATTGTTTTTCTCCTTGATGTCTCTGGGTCAATGGAAGTATATGCAAGGGCCCTCCTTCGCTTCATACAAGCTGCAGTAATAAGTCGCAGAAGGGTTGAAGCCTTCACTATAGGAACACGCTTAACACGTGTGACTCGCGAACTTTCAAATCGGGACCTGGACAAGGCATTGCATGTAACATCTGAATCAATAACCGACTGGTCGGGGGGTACCCGCCTAGGCGAAACCATTGGAGAATTCCTTAATATGTGGGGACAACGAGGAATGGCCCGAGGCGCAACCGTTGTAATACTCTCTGACGGATGGGACAGAGGCAAAAGTGAAGTCATGGATGAACAAATGGCTAGACTTAAGAGGATCTCTCATAGCGTAATCTGGATAAACCCTTTGAAGGTTTCGCCCGGCTATGAGCCACTCGCTCAAGGGATGGCGGCAGCGCTTCCCTACATTGATGAATTTATTGAAGGCCATAGTCTAGAATCTTTAATTGAATTAGCTGAAATATTGGCAGAATAGAGAAAGAATGAGAGAAATAATCACAGATATTGAGAAATGGGTAACACAAGGTAAGCGGGTTGCAATCGCACGAGTAATATCACTTGAAGGCTCAGGTCCTCGTGACGCAGGTGCTGCAATGGCAGTAAATGAAGATGGTGTAGTCTCTGGGTCGGTCTCAGGTGGCTGTGTCGAAGGAGCTGTAGTAACAGAGGCATTGGAAATAATAGAGTCCGGTGAAAGAAAAACTGTTTCTTTCGGTTACAGCGACGATGAAGCGTTTGCGGTTGGACTCACCTGTGGAGGTACCATCAATCTCTACATAGAACCATTTGACTGGTAAACATGGCAGCCAAGATATTCAACGAATTCAAAGAAAATCTAAAGAAAGGTTTTCCTGTTGCGTTAGCAACCGTTATCGAGGGCCCAGGACAAGGGGCTAAATTGCTTCTCCTTCCTGACGGTTCTTATCTAGGTTCATTAGGCAATACAAAGATTGATAGTGTGTTGTCTCGAGATATGGCAGGGGAATTAGCAGCTGGTCGAACAAGCATTCGTCACTACGGAATCGAAGGCGAAGCGCGAGAAGAAACACTATCAATATTTATTGAGAGTTTCGCACCGCCACCTCAAATGGTCATATTCGGTGCTGTGGATTTTACTGCTGCGTTGGTGCGGATCGCTAAAGTGTTAGGTTACAAAGTTATTGTCTGCGACGCTCGCCCGGTATTCGCCACAAAAGCGCGATTCCCGCAGGCAGATTCAGTTGAAAATGAGTGGCCAGACCAATTAATGGAAAAGCTTGGGACTAGTCTTGGGCCTCGCGATGCAGTATGTGTCTTAACCCATGATAATAAATTTGATGTTCCTGCTATCACCTCAGCATTACAAACACAGGTTGGCTACATCGGAGTAATGGGAAGCAGGAAAACTCATGAAAATCGAACCGAAAGACTTATTGAAGCAGGAGTAACAACGACAGAATTCGAAAGGGTCATGTCACCAATAGGTTTAGATCTCGGAGCTAGAACCCCTGAGGAGACAGCCATTTCAATCTGCGCTGAAATCATAGCCATGCGAACCGGCAGGAAAGCTCCCCACCTCAAGACCATAGAAGGGGCAATACATGGCGATAGATGAAATATCCACTGGACCCTCTCAATAGCAAACCCTATCCCTACAATAAATAGGTGTTTGAAAACGGAAAAGAAACTCCTCTTGAAGACAATAGAACCGCTGCAATAATTCTCGCAGCTGGCAAAGGAGAACGCTTCGAAGGCAACTCACATAAACTTCTGGCAACCTTCAAAGGAAAACCTGTATTGCAATGGGTAATCGACAACGCAGTAGCAGCAGAATTTGACGACATTTATATCATTTCCGGAGCATTAAATCTTGAAGATAACCAGGCCTTGAGTCTCGAAGCAGAAGCAATAACAATTGTTCATAACCATAATTTTGCCGAAGGGCAAGCATCGTCTCTCAGAAGTGGTCTTGAGATAGCAGGATATGATGGTTATTCATCGGTCACTGTCGGACTTGGTGACATGCCTCTTGTCCCTACTGCAGCATGGAAATCTGTATCTGAAGCTAAAGGAAAACTAGTGACAGCCTCATTCGCTGGAAACCATAGACCACCGGTTAAGATAGACCAAGAATTGTGGTCACTAATACCTATTTCAGGTGATGAAGGAGCACGTTCCCTTCTACGGCTTCGGCCAGACTTGTTGGATGAGGTACCATGCGAAGGAAACCCTGTAGATATTGACACGAGGAGAGATTTAGAACGATGGAGCTAAATAATGAAATTGATGTAAACGCACCGATCCAAGAAGTATGGGAAGCCTTCAACACTCCTGAAAGAATTGCTCCATGCTTACCTGGGGCTGAACTCCAAGAAGTTGACGGGAATAACTTCAACGGTCTCGTAAAAATCAAGGTAGGTCCAATAACAGCGCAATATAAGGGAACCGCAAGCTATCTCGAAAAAGATGAGGATGCGCAAAAAGTCGTAATCAAAGGAGATGGAAGAGATACACGAGGGGCCGGAAACGCCAGTGCAACTATTACTGCCCAACTCTCCGAAATTTCACCTGATGTAACGAACGTGAACGTTAGAACTGAATTAACCATCACCGGTAAAGTGGCACAATTCGGCAGAGGTGCAATAAGTGACGTAAGCGGAAAACTTATGACTCAGTTTGCGCAAAACCTAGAACAACTCCTTGAACCGTCAGCCAAAACGGAAAAAGAAACTGCCGAAACTGATACTAATAGCAACGAAAATGAAACCACTGATAACGAACTGAACCTACTATCCGTTGTTGCTATTCCGGTTCTCAAACGATTCGGAATTCCAATAGCTGCACTAGCAATTGGTGTGTTCATGGTAATTAGGTACGCCATTTTGTAGGGCAATATCGAGATGCAAGAAGATTACTCGCAAGATGCTGTGATCGTAGAAAACCTACTTGGTCGAAAACCCCAAGGTAGCTACGAAATAGCAGTAAGGAAACCAGACGGTACTCCTAGGGTAATAAAAAATTCACCATTTCTAAGCGACGGAACTCCTATGCCCACAACGTATTGGCTCATAGACCCCGAAGATAAATTACATATAAGCAGGCTTGAATCATCCGGAGCGATAAACCAAGCTGAGCTAGAAATAGGATTAGAGAAGCTCCAAGAAGTCCATCTTGACTATGAAAAGCAACGTAATGATTTAATAGATGAAAACTATGATGGACCCAGACCCTCGGGAGGAGTTGGCGGGACTAGGCAAGGAATCAAATGCCTCCATGCCCATTATGCATGGTTTCTAGCTGGCGGAGATGATCCAGTCGGATTATGGATTGAGGACCGCATATGCGAAGAAAGTCAACGAAATCAGGAAATAAATGGCTAGAACTCTTGCAGCGATTGATTGCGGTACAAACAGCACAAGACTACTGATTGTTGAACAAAAAGGCCAGCAAGAATATAAGACGCTCCACCGCGAAGCGCAAATAACGCGTTTAGGAGAAGGAACAGATAGAACACAAGAACTTGGAGCCGAAGCTATGGACCGAGCCTTAGCCACTCTCATAGACTATGCAGGGAAAATTGAAGATCATGAAGTTTCGGAAATCAAGTTTGTAGCGACTTCAGCAGTTCGTGATGCAAGAAATAAAGACGTCTTCCTGACAGCAGCCGAAGAGGTTACAACTATCAAACCCGAAATACTGGACGGGTTAGACGAAGCTAAGTTCACGTTTATCGGTGCGACGAATAATGTCTTATCAACTGGACCGAGTCTCGTAATTGATATTGGAGGAGGATCAACAGAATTTGCTTTCGGTGACGGAAAGCTTGAACTCTCACACTCTGCTGATATCGGATGCGTAAGAATCTCAGAGCGCTTCATAGCCAACGACCCTCCACTACCAGAGGAACTTTCCGCAGCTCAATCGCTGATAGATCTCCACCTCGATGACGTCCTAATGAGTATTCCGGGCATTCAGTCCGCAACGAACATATACGGTGTTGCAGGGACTGTCAGTGCCACTTCAATGATCGAGCAAGGCTTATATGAGTACAATTTTGACTCGGTGCATAGACATATTATGAAAAAACAGGATATTGAAGAGGTCTTCCGACTTCTAGCGACCGACAACCGCGAAGGGAGACTGTCAAATCCGGGCATGGAAGAAGGACGCGTTGATGTAATAGTCGGAGGTCTTTGTATATTGGCTCAAATCATGCGCAAGCTTGACTTTGAGCAAATTCAAGTCTCAGAATCAGACATTCTTGATGGGTTGATACTAAGCCTGATGAAATAAACCTTCGAGCCGAGTCGTCTACTCCAGAGTTTGCAGACTATGGTTTCTGATACTCAATCAAAAGAATGAAAGAAGAATGAAAGTTACGCGCTTCCGTCCTGCAGCAGCATCCCAGAGTAATTTCCTAAAAGGGCGGCGTATCGTATTACGACCTTTGGTAACGGAGGACTTTGGGCAATGGTCCGAGGTAAGAAGCGTAAATAAAGAATGGTTAACTAAATGGGAACCGAGTAAACCTGAAGGTGCTCCGGATATTACAAATGACAAAGTAGCGTTCACTGCGAGATGTAATGCACGGGACAGGGAAAGGCATTTAGGCTCCGGATACGGATTTGGAATTTTCGTAGATGAAGAATTTAGTGGCGAGATCAACATATCGTCTATTCAGCGTGGGCCTTTTCAAAACTGTTATGTCGGGTATTGGATTGATCACAGAAAAGCAGGGCAAGGGTATACCCCAGAGGCTCTTGTAGTTCTCCTGAAGTTCGCTTTTGAAATTCTGAAACTACACAGAGTCCAAGTTGCAATAATTCCGAGGAACGGAGCGAGCAGAAGAGTCGCTGAAAAGTTAAACCTTCGTAATGAAGGAGTAGCTGAAAAGTATCTTGAAATTAATGGCGAGTGGGAAGACCATATTCGGTTTGCAATTACATCTGAAGAATGGGAAGAACGTGGAGACTCATTGCAATCTGATTGGATTCGTTAGTTATCGGAACTAATTTTCTTTTGCAATGCAGTAACTAAGCTTCGGAAGGCATCGGACTCCATAGATTTAACTTGAGGAACGACTTCATGTTGAACTGCATCAACCGAACTATCAATTGTTGGTAAGGCTTTAAAGGCCTCTTTAGTGGACCTTGTTAAATCCTTTGAATATGAAGAAGCCTTTTCTCCGATATTTATCGCCTCTGTTACCAGCATTTCATCTGGGAACACTTCCCAAACAAGCCCACGATTACGGGCATCTTGACTGGACAAAACTTGACCAAACAAAACCATGGCTCGCATCGTTTGCTCATTTGTTCTTGAAAGGAGTCGCCATGTGTGGCCTCCTCCTGGATGAATGCCTATCTCAAGAAACCTGCTATCGAATCGAGCAGACTCACCGGCGAGTATCATGTCACAGGCTAAAGCCATGTTCATGCCAGCTCCGACTGCAGCGCCGTTCACAGCAGCGATAGTGGGGAGAGTCGAGTCTGCAATCCGCAGAAAACCCCGGTATATATCCTGAATATTGTCACGTTCACGTGCAGCTAGAAGATCTCCCAGGTCAGCACCAGCGCAGAATGCTTTACCTGCTCCGGTGACCACTAAGCTGCCAACCTCTTCAGAGGCTTCTAGTTCATCTAGCGCCTCACAAATTTCATCGTTCATTTGCAGATTTATTGCATTTCTTTTGTCAGGATCGTTCAGTGTAAGGGTGGCGACTCCATTTGAAATTTCTATAGTTGTATATCGCATCAATTCCTCCAAAGTTTCTTATTCCATAATGCTAGAGCCAAAAGAGGTTGACTTAAACGTTCAAGAATCCTCAGGAGCGCATAAACCACACCACTCAGATGAACACGACTGAGGTTCTGATCCTTTAAAGACAATATTAACTATCTTTTCAATTCCATCCTCAACACGAAACAGAGCAGATTCCAAAACATTCTCGGTGATGTGTTCGCTGGAGAACTCAGAGCGGTCCAAATAGTAAGTAGCTACCATTCGGGGAGGCACTCCGAGTCGAATTGATTCAAGAAGCGCATAGAAACGCAAATCCTCGCGATGAGATGAATAAAAACCTCCAGTCTTGAAATCAACAATTACTTTTCCAGCAGTGGTCCCTAGCGGTTTACCCAAAGATAGGTCAACTTTACCCGAGAGAATTATTGCCCCTTGAGCGAATTCGGCGCGAATAGGGGCTTCAAGCATAGGTCTCCATTCTTTTTTTAAAGGGGGCCATGACTCAAGAAACGAGGCTACACGGTTATTCACGTCACTTCTGAGTTGTGAACGATCACCATCTTGAAGCCCATGCAACCATGATGCAAGAGCATCGTCCCCGTTAGCGCAACGTGATAAAGCTTCATCAACCAAAGAGAGCGGCTCAACTTCACGCTCCCAAAAGACTGAGAGTTCAATCGCCTTATGAGAAATGAGCCCTCGAGCAGTAGGGACTGACCACTCAAACTGCGATTCACGATCCGTAATGAATTGGCGCTCGCACCGCATGATCTGATTTAGATGAAACTTTGACACAAATAGGGTTTCGTTCTCAGGGATAAATTCCTGGAACTTTGAAAGACGAATTGATAGTTCTTCCTTCAGTTCGCTCTGGAGTTGGTCGCTAAATAAAGGCCTGTCAGCTAACTTTGCCCCCAAATGCTCCAACACGCTCGTCTGCGACGGATTGAGAGTTTCGTTGTCATCCACATAATTAATCTAGTCCGACAGAAAACGTCAAGTGATGATTTAGGATCTCCAAAATGTCATACCAGCGTTGCATACTAAAAATATGGCGGAATCAGTATCAATTCAATTCTCAATAACTGTTAGGACTCTTGGGCGAATAGCGAATCAATTGGGGTATGTCACTCCACAATTCCGATGCCCACCACCATCTGCGCAATATCAGCGTTCTGTTCGCCGGAATCACGATGACCTTAGCATCTCAATTGTCATAAGAGGTCGCCCATGGTTAGCTGTCCTAGCCGATATCGTTGAGGGTTTTGTGATAGCCAATGCAAAGTTGGGTCAAGACTCAGAGATCAGGAACATATTGTGGGACACTATAGGTTGCAACGATTTGCAGAAAACTGATTTTGACTTTCAAGATACTCCAGCCATATCCTCTGCTGCTTAGCTAGAGAACAAAACCTCCGTCAACAGCGATTTCTGCTCCTGTCAGGTAGCTAGCTGCGTCACTTAGAAGGAACATTACTGCTTCTGCTACTTCTTCGGGCTCTCCGATTCTTCCCATGGGGGTCTTGTCCGTGAGTAGCTGTACATCGCTCGGCCCTAAACCTAAGGCCATATCCGTTGAGATTGCTCCAGGGTGCACGCTATTACATCGAACATTGAATTTAGCGAGTTGAAGAGCGATAGCTTTCGTCATTCCAGTTACTGCGAATTTGCTAGCTACGTAGCCAATATTCCTTTGGCCACGTAAACCTGCAACGGAAGAAATATTAACTATGCTTCCAGACTCTTGATCTCTCATGATAGGTGCTACGCACTCAATACCCAGATAAGTGCCAAGTTGATTGACTTTTGCCATCGCTTCAAAAGCTTCCTGTGCATCATCAAATAATGTCTTTTGAATAAAAATTCCAGCGTTATTGACTAGACCATCTATTCGTCCGTAATCATCAATTATTTTTGAGATAGTTTTCTCCCAGTCGTCTTTTGACGTCACATCCAGTCGAGAGAAGGCTGAGTCTAGAGAATCAGCTGTAGTTTTAAGTTGATCCTCAATAATGTCGCTGAGTATTACAGTCGCCCCTCTCTCTACAGCCATTTTTGCCTCAGTTGCACCCATACCTTTTGCTGCTCCTGTGATGAGAATTATCTTTCCGTCTAAATTGCTCATTGTGCCCTTCCTTTCATTCATAGATTATATGACCATGCCGTATAAATCTTTCTTATTGAAATTGGCTCGCATGTGCTTCAGATGAAATATTACTTCTATAGTGATTTAAGGCCCGAGTGGCGGAATAGGCAGACGCAGGGGGCTTAAACCCCCCGGCTCCGAACAGGGGCATGTGGGTTCGAGTCCCACCTCGGGCACATAGGTAGATAACTGACTAAGATAGAAGCAGTAAGGGGAGCAAATGTTTGATTGCATTGTAAAAGGCGGAACTTTAGTCAACGGGTTAGGAACGAAACCCGAAACTGGTGACTTAGCTATCAAAGACGGCGTTATTGCTGAAGTAGGCGGGAAGATCACCGGCCGTGCAGTCAGGACAATAGATGCAGACGGTGCGGTTGTGACACCAGGATGGGTTGATCTGCATACTCACTACGATGGCCAAGTTAGTTGGGACACAGAGATGGCACCATCTTCGCATAATGGAGTAACAACTATTGTTATGGGAAACTGTGGCGTAGGTTTCGCACCAGTTCATGATGGGCAGGAGAAAGAACTAATTGAACTGATGGAAGGCGTTGAAGATATCCCCGGAGCGGCGCTTCATGAAGGAATGGAATGGGGACAATGGGAAACCTTTCCTGAGTATCTGAACTATTTATCTCAACGGGAATTCGCACTTGACATCAGCGCTCAAATTGCGCATGGAGCACTCCGATACTATGCAATGGGTGAGCGAGGAAGACTAAACGAAGATGCTACGGCATCTGATATAAGTCAAATGGCGGATCTTGTCTCAGAAGCCTTGGAGGCTGGTGCAGTTGGGTTTAGTACGTCAAGAATTGTGGGTCATCGTTCTCTTTGGGGGGAACCTGTTCCTGGTACCTTTGCCCCTGATCATGAAGTTCTTGCCATAGCAGAAGCCATGAAAAGAGCTGGTAAGGGTGTTTTTCAAATGATTCCGGCAGGAACTATTGGGAAGATGGAAAGTCTTGGAGGGGAGAAATTCACCCAGCAAGAAGAGCATGATCTCATGGTCCGTGTATCGAAGGTCAGCGGTAGGCCAGTTACATTTACTCTGGTGCAGTCACCTGACTATGACCCAGATACTTGGAGAGAGATTCTCTCTTTAACCGAAGACGCGAATAGCGACGGAGCGCAAATTTACCCGCAAGTTTCGTCACGACCGATCGGTTTCTTGACGGGACTTGGTGGCTATCACGCCTTTATGAGAAGACCAACGTACCTAAGAGAAATAGCGCACTTGCCTCTTGACCAAAAGGTGGCCATGATGAGTAAGCCTGAGGTACGAGCGGCAATAATGAGTGAAAAGGATGTAGCTCCTGATGAGCCAGGTTCTATGGAAAATGTGTACGGACTGTTCAAGATGGCGGCACCCGCTCTTTACCCACTTGATAATCCAGTAGATTACGAACCTGATATCAGCGAATGTTTAGGAGCCAAAGCTGCAGCAATAGGAGTTGACCCCATTGACTATTTGTATGATTTCCTTCTTGAAGATGGCGGAACACGTTTCGCCTCCCTTAGCGCTGTTGATCTTCCGGCCAGAATGGGAGTTTTGCAAGAAATGCTCCTCCATCCGGACACGGTAACAGGACTAAGTGATGCCGGCGCCCATGTAACTCTTATTTGCGATGGGAGCATGCCAACGACTCAGCTTGCGTACTGGACACGCGACAGAGAAAAGGGCGAAAAGATACCGATCGAGTATATTGTGCGAAAGCAAACGGCTTTGAATGCTCAACTCTATGGTTTTGACGATAGGGGGGCTCTTGAGCAGGGAAAGAAAGCGGATGTTAACGTGATTGATATGGACAATCTAAGAGTTTCGCCGCCAGTACCACACCATGATTTGCCGACTGGCGGAACTCGTTTAATGCAACCGGTTACTGGCTACATCAATACCTTATGCAACGGAATTTCGGTAAGAGAGTTTGACCTTGATACGGGTGATCGCCCCGGACGATTGGTTAGAAGCTGATTACGCCATGCCGGCGGTGAATTGCCCCATATCGAAGTAATCGCGCCATTCGGTAATTTTGCCATCATGGACTTTGAATATCCCTGCAACCGGAAGCTTTGTGGTTACATCTCCAATCACTAAAGTATCTATGCGTTCATTCATGACAGTATCGCCAGACGCCACTTGATGGAGTATCTCAAAGTCAATGGATTCAGCTGTTGAAAAGAATCCTTCAATAAATGACCGAATTTCATCTAGCCCGTTAGCTGGAGTCATAGGAATGTTGTGATAAATAGCGTTCTTGTCGAAATAACTTATAATTTCTTGCACGTCTCCATTGGCCCACTTATCACAAAATGATCGAATAATTTCATCAGGAGTATTTGCCATAAATGTAGAATAATGGACGATGGCATGCAATGTGTATTGTCAACAAAAAAATAGTTCTGATAACTTTCAGAATGCAGCTAAAAGGTGTTGTAGGTGAGCGATAAAAGCCATGCATATAAAAATTTCGGAGGAAAAGTAGGCAAGGTATTTTCAACTTCCGAACCGGAATGGCCCATGCCGCCCACAGCACCTCCTGATGCGCCAAATGTATTAGTTATGCTTGTAGACGACCTCGGTTTTTCTGACCTTGGATGTTTCGGGTCTGAGATTGAAACACCTGCTCTAGATAAACTCGCCGCTGATGGTATTCAATATACAAATTTCCATGTCAATCCTATGTGCTCACCGACTCGAGCATCATTGCTGACTGGCCTTAATTCCCACATGGCTGGAATGGGTCATGTAGCTCATTTTGATCCAGGGTTTCCTGGATATGCGATGGAAATAAGGGAAGATGCTCTCACTATGGGAGACCTTTTCCAAGACCATGGTTGGGCAAGTCTTATGATCGGGAAATGGCACCTATGTAAGGATTCTCAGCTTTCTGAAGCAGGCCCAAAGCATAGCTGGCCGTTACAAAAGGGTTTCGAACGGTTTTATGGGATACTTGGAGGCTTCACCAATTTCCATCAACCTCACCGACTCCATGAAGATAATCATGCTTTAGACGTAGATGATTATCCAGAAGATTACTATTTTACTGATGACCTGACTGACCAAGCGATAAAAATGATAAAGGAATTGAGAAGTTCCGACCCTATAAAGCCGTGGTTCATGTACTTCGCACATGGGGCAGTTCATGCACCCTTACAGGCAAAGATTGAAGACATAGAAAAGTACAAAGGAAAGTACGACGCTGGCTGGGATGAGTTCCGCAAACAACGTTTTGAAAGACAACAAGAGTTGGGCGTTGTCCCAGATAAAGCGATATTGCCAGATCGGAATTTTGAACAAAACCATGAGGTAAAGCCATGGGGTGACCTTACTTCTATGGAAAAGGAACTCTTTGCCCGATATCAAGAGATATTTGCAGGGATGGTTGATAACGTTGACCAAAATTTTAAGAGATTAAGAGACGAATTAGAAAGAATGGGTGAGTGGGAAAACACCATTATCGTTTTCACATCAGATAATGGGGGCTCGCGCGAAGGTCAAGAACTGGGCACATCAGCGTATTTTCGGACACTCCTAGCCTTTACCGGTCATACTGATCTCGAAAGCACAGAATTGGATCACTCTAGGATTGACCTTTTGGGTGGGCCCAGGTCCCTAGCTCATTACCCCATGGGGTGGGCTATGGCTTCCAACACGCCATTTAGACTGTACAAAACAAATACACATCAGGGCGGTCAACAAGTGCCACTCATAGTTCACTGGGGAAAGGGACTACCGTCCGATAAAGAATTGCGACACCAGTACCAGCATGTGACAGATATTCTTCCAACAATTTGCGAACTAGTGGGAATAGATATTCCTGCATCAAAGGGAGGAGAACAACTACCTCCAGCTGCCGGTAATAGTTTCGCTGGCTCGCTTACAAACCCTTCGGCAGAATCTACCCATCCGGAACAATATTACGAAATGATAGGGCATCGAGGAATCTATAAAGATGGATGGTCAGCCTCAACGATACGACAACCCGAAACCGTCTTTTCAGAAGAACACTGGGAATTGCATGATTTACGCAATGACCCGACTGAAAGCGTAGACCTATCGGAAAAATACCCTGAGAAAGTGGAGTACATGAAAAGCCTTTGGGAAGAAGTGGCTTGGGAAAACCAGGTTTTCCCTTTAGATGAAGGCAACAATGTAAAAAATATTCTTCGCCCGCCTTGGAATGAAAAACTTGTTCAGGAAATGGTCCTTTATCCAGGAACTCCAACTGTTGAGCGATGGAAATCCCAGCAGTTAATTAGCTTCCGGAACTGGAGCGTTGAAGTAGAACTTGACTATAAGCACGGTGAACAAGGGACTCTTTTTGCTCACGGTGATCAAGGCGGTGGGTACGCCCTTTATGTTTTAGATGGCGATCTTTTATTTTCGCATAATGGTTATGGCGAAATGACTAATATTGGATGCGGTGAGATCCCTGAGGGGCGTAACAAAATTGCTGTCACGGTGACGCCTCCTGATTTTTTACATTGGGATGTAGACATATCGCTTAATGGGACAGCTATGGCCAGCCGTAAGGGTTTATTAGCTTTACTTGCTATGGCTCCTTTCCAAGGTATTGATGTAGGAATTGATCGCAAGTCCCCAGTTAATTGGGAGATCTATGAAAAGTATCGAAACTTCCCGTACACAGGCATGCTGGAAGCAGTACGATATCTGCCAGGCGACCTAACTGACTTCGCAGGATCGAAGTGGATTGACTTCCTCAAAGAAGAAGGAAAACGCTTTGAGTAAGTTTTAGCCAAGCCTTAGTGTCTCTAGTGGCTCAAGCCGAGCAGCTTTGAGAGCTGGATAAAGGCCTGCAATTATTGACACAATCAGAGCCATGCCTCCTGCCACTAAAAATAATGGCAGATTCAGGGTTGCGACCCATCCTAGAACAGCTGATACGAGGTAGATAACTCCAACACCTGCGAGAACACCCGCTAAGCCCCCAAGGACACCAACAAATAGGGCTTCAAGAACAAACTGCATGGCGATCGTTACTTTTGTGTGGCCAAGAGCACGTCGGATTCCAATTTCGCCTGATCGTTGGATTACAGATATAGACATAACATTCGCAATTCCTACACCACCGACGAGGAGTGCTAGACCTCCCATTAAGAAAAGAATATTTCGCAGTGTGGTATCTACAGCTCCTTGAGCTTCAAGCAGGTCAGAAGGGATGGCTACTACAACACCTTCAGATCCGCCGAGGTTAATGGCTACAGGTAAAGCTTCAGAGGTCGAATCAACAGTTCCTTCTAATGCTCGTGCGTACAGGGTTGTTGGTTTTTGTTCTATGTCGAAATCTTCCTCAGCAGAAGATTTGGGGATAATTACTGCGGTATCTAATTTTGGAACTAGGGCAACTTTCTCTAGAACTCCTACCACTCCGTAAGTTTCGCCGTTGACATCAATTGTTCGTGCTTCACCTGGAAGGTATTGATAATCGCTTGCAAGATCCTGACCAATAACTGCGCTGCGAAAGACATTGTCCTCGTCGGCTCCATTAATGAAGCGACCGTATAGCATTTTGGCATCTAATACATCAAGGAGGTTTTGATCACTGGTAAGTACCGGAACAGGTATAGTCCTGAAGAAATCTCTTCCACCTTGTGAAGGGAGTACAGTAAGGCTTCCTATTTCGGTAATGCCGGCAGCGCGGTCAACAGTTGAAACATTCATAGCGCGTTCCACAGCTTCCTCAGGAAGCGTTGGTGCCTGACCTCCTGAGAAGGTTCCGTCAGCCGAGGCGACTATTAAATTAGTTCCTAATTTCTCTAGAGTCTGTCTCACATCACCTTTTGCTGATTCGTTTAACCCGACTGCAGCTACTATGCCTGCGGCCCCTAGAACAGGCCCAAGCATAATTAGTAAGGTGCGTACTTTTCTGGCTGTTAGGCCACCGAGTGCGACGCTGAGTATTTCTCGAAACCAATTCACTCTAACTTGCCGCCCTTACCAGCTTCCCAAAATCTATCTTCGAGAGCGTCAGTTCGTTCGCTCCTAAGATCATCTGCCACAATCTTTCCATCTCGCATAGAAACCACACGATCCATTTGTTCAGCTATTTCTAAATCATGCGTAACGAGCACAATTGCACGATTCTCGCTTTGAAGATTTTTAAAGATTTCCATAACAATTGTTGCAGTTTTGGTATCCAGCGCCCCTGTCGGTTCGTCCGCAAGGATCATAAGAGGGTCAGTGACCAAAGCCCTTGCAATCGCAACACGCTGCTGCTCGCCGCCTGACATCTCGATAGGACGGTGGTCATGCCTTTCACCAAGTCCTACCATTTCTAAAGCGGCTAGTGAGCGTTCTTTAATTTCAGGTTTCGTTAGCTCGCGATATAGGAGGGCGGTTGAAACGTTCCCCAAAGCTGTGAGGTGAGGGATTAAGTGGAATTGCTGGAAGACAAACCCTATCGAATTGCCTCGGAGCTTTGAACGCTCACTATCTTCTAAGTCCGTTATCTCTGTTTGATCAACTTTGATTGATCCTTTTGTCGGCAGATCCAAGCATCCTAATAAACCAAGCAGCGTCGACTTACCAGAACCGGAAGGTCCGATAATTGCCATAAAGTCCCCTGCATGGATATCGAGAGATACGCCGTCAAGAGCATGGACAGCAACGGGTTCTTGTCCATAGATTCTGTAGACATCTCGTAGCCGGAATAGATTTTTTCTACTGGCAGCATTTAGATTGGGTTGAGATACCCCTGAGGTATTCATTAGGTTTCTACCAGTACAAGTTCTTCGCCTGAGAGCCCTTCTGTAATTTCAACGTAAGCGCCTTCTGAAAGGCCTACTTTGACTTGTACTTGACGAGTTGTTCCATCTGTTAGAACCACTCGCACGACATCGTTACCTTGACCGTCTTGCAAAACAGCGGCGACTGGAACGGTTATAACGTCTATCTTTTCTTCCCGCGTTACATCAACGTTGACATTTGCGCCGTCCACGGCGTCTAGGTCCTCGAATGTTTGGATGACGCCTTCGTATCTCTCGGAACCATCTGCGGCAACTGTTGCAGTCTCATCAAGCTCAAGAATTACACCTGGCACAGCGTCTTGGTCACTCGCTTGCAGTTCAACTTCCACTGCCATTCCAACCTCGAGGTTTCCTCTATCTGTAGGGTTGAGCGTCAATGTGATCGTAAAGTCGGGTTCTGTAAGCGTGAGTACTTGTTGCCCGAGGAGAATGAACTCACCATCGTCAACTGACACCGTTCCAATTCTCGCGGGCCATGAAGCGACAACCATATCTCCAGGAAGGAAGAGGACATCGTCATCAATAGTTTCAATCTGAACAGTTACTTGGCTTTGGCCTGCAGGCATGATTACTGTCCCGGGGAGTTCCTTGTAATCTTTGCCTGCAGTAGCGCTTCCACGTAACGTGTAATTTATTGAAGTGTCCTCAGTGACAGGCTGGTCGGCATTGATTATGAATTCGGCATTTCCACCTTCACCGATGCCTCCACCCCCTGAGATCGTTAACTCAGGTAAATCGTTCGATTCTATTATTCCTAAAGCTGATTTCGGCGACCCAATAGCGTATGTCTCGTTGGGGTTACTTAAAATAGTAACCCATAGCTCTTCATCAGCTTCTACCTCTGTATCATTTCTGGTCTGGAAGGTAAGGCTGACAGTTTCTTGGTTGGCGGGTAGTTCAACTTCCAAATCTTCAGCGATGAAATCTGATCCACTGGTGGCTGTTCCCCACACAGATATTTTTATTACCGTATCTTCGTTGCTTATTTTGTCTGTTTTGAATTCGAAGGTTAAGTTGCCACCCTCAGACACCGTAGGGGTTATAGATCGTATTTCTATTGTTTGTACATCTCCGGCGGGGCTGGTAATTTCCAATTTCGCTTCCCGAAGCGCCCCAAGCTGATAGGGCAGGTTGTCACCTATGCTGAATCCCTCACCAACCTCAATTATGAGTTCTTCAGCACTTTCAATTTCGTTATCAGCCAAAGTTTCTATTTGTAAATCAAATGATTGTGTGCCAGCTGGAAAAATAAATGAGCCATCTAATGGGTCGTTATCATAGTCATCTTCTGCAGTGGCAGAGCCTGTAACCACGTAATCGATAACAGTATCTGAAGGCATCGCTATGTCTGAGGTGAAGGTAAAAGTCGCAGTTTCTCCCTCTACAACAGAAGTTGGATTTACACTGACTTCGATGACGGGTCTATTGTCTTGCAATACATTGTTCTGGAAAGGGAAATTAGCCGGAGTGAATGCGTGAGCGCTCATTGTGTTCTGAGAGTAAAGCGCATTTTGAGTCTCCCAACTACCAGTTGTTGAAGTCAGACTCTGGCCAGGGACGCTTGGCTGGAGTTCTATGGCGATTGTATTCTGTGCCCCTATTGAGTATCCGGCAGTGTTAGAGCTCAAAGAGATAATAATATTTTCGTTGGGTTCTGGGCTGGCACCTCCATAGCCTCGGGCTATCTGCCAATCACGCAAACCAGATCTCGTTTCTTCAGTGAAAAGTTGGTCCACAGTTCCTACGTCATAGCCGCTTGCTGAAAGAATTGTTTCTAATTGGAGAACGTCTGGGCCGTCAGAGCCAACATCTAATCTCCTGAAGAAGGAAAACTCTCCGTCAACAGCAACAGCAGCACGTCCGTCAATAGCGTAAAGAATATCTCCGGCGTTAATAGTATCTCCGTCATCCACAAGGACTGAACTAACCTGTCCATCGACGTTGGCTGTTATTCTTTGGAGTTGATCTCTACGGATTTCTCCTCTTACAGTAATCTCGTCAGATAGCGTTCTTCTCTCGACAGGAGCAACAACGTACGTGGGGCCATCGTTTCTTTGAGTGCTGTTGCTGTTTCCCCCCGTACCCGGCCAGACGAAAACACCAACCAATAGAACGAGGACAAGGCCTATTCCTATTCCTGTGAAAACTTTCTTTTGATTATTCAACTTATGAACTACTCCTCACTCGCCTCGTAATTCTCCAAAACGTATGTCTCTGCCTCTTGCCTACAAGTATTTATATCGCCGGCAGGGAAGATGCCTTCTGAATCGTCAGGGGGGGTTAGGCCTGATCCATTCGTGCCAAATCCAAGTTGCCCGCGCTCATCGGGTGTTATTTCACCGACCTCCCATCCAAGTCGCTCCAGGCACTCTCCAAACACTGGGATCCCGTAATTATTTTGTGCTATCTCCTCTGGGGTCAAGTTTTCTTGTGCTTCGCTAAAGGCTGTGAAAGCGTCGATAATGTTCGTTGCTGTGGCGCATTTTTGGAGTGAAGCAATGTAGTCGGGTGTGAACGAGCTAGGGTCAACAGTTTCCCCGTCAGGGCCAGGTTGACCTGGTGCCCCAATAAACTCAAATCCGTCGTTTTCGAGACAGCCCTGAAACTGTGCAACGGTGTTAAGTAAATTATCTAGCGGGTCCTCGTCTGCAGTGGCGACGTCAATGCCATCGTCTTCTTCAACCGCTTCTGTTTCGGTATTAAGTTCCTCAACGTCAACGTCTTCAACAGAAAGGGTTTCTGTTGTGTTGCTTTCGCCAGTTTGTTTGTCCTCTGCCGCTTTCACTGCATCAGCGTCGATCACTACTTGGCCACCTTGTCCAATGATAACATTTGAGGATTCAGAGCTCCCACTTCCACCACAAGACATCGCTATAAGCGATATCAGGAGTATCAATCCTGCTGTTCGGAACATTTTGACCTTATGCATGGTTTCCTGCCTTCTTTGATTTCTGCGCGTAACTGAAATGACCGCATTGGGTGATCTCAGGGGAGGTTCGTTGTTATTAAGCATATGATACTTGAGACGCTCTTTGGTGTAACTACTTGAAGCTGGCTTTGGAATAAGTAATTTAATTTTCTTGAAAGTGGCAAAAGGGAGTCTCATAAATTTATTTATGTTGGTGAAATCCTGACACGAGTGATATTAATAATAATGATTATTATCAGAAAGTCAAATAAAGCGAATTAATTCTCAACTAAATATATTTCTGAGAAGTTTTGACTATGAACGTCGAGTTATCTCAGAAGTTTCTTGAGACGCAAGTGTTCGAATAGTAAAAATGGAATCTCCGGAAAGAACCCCACCCCTCCCAAAGAGCCTCCCGTACTGCCAGTTAGATAACCCAAGCTCAGGTCGATTCAGGGCATACTGCCCATCAACCCATCTTGTAAATCCATTACCAACAAATGGGGCATTAATACCATCAAAAAAAGCTTCAAATTCCGCGTCGTCTTCGGTAACCATGCTCGCAACAAATTGCGGAGAGTAACTATTACAGAGCGTTATGGCTTCCGAAACGGATTCAACTACGACCAAAGTGACTTCCGGTGAATTTTCCCACTCCCATTCAACGCCGATTTCATCTATCTGGATTTCTTCGGTTTGAGGCTCAATGACTTCCCCTTCAGCACGCTCGATTGCAACGTTGCCCCTCCATGCATCAGGGATAAAGGAATCAGTCGACTCAGTAATGTGTAATTTTGCATTTGCACCCCTCGCCTCAGAAGCCTCTGTTAACGCTGCCAAAAACTCTGGGACTAAGACCGATGCCGCTTCTTTGGTTATGCAACACGTGTTAAGTGTGTTGCAAACTTTTCTATCCAGCGAATGATAGATAACTGATTTGAACATTTCAGGGTCAGAGTTGCTGCTACCAACTAGCCAGGCTCCACCTGTTCCATGCAAACTCACCGGAATGCCGGACTGCTTTGCAACTGCACCCAATTGCGCAACGGCTGGTCCAGACCCTCGGGCCACCGCCAAAGCTAGCCGTTGATCTGAGAACATAGCGTAACCGGCAGATCGCTCAGCACTATTGATCAGACTCACCGATCCAATTGGCAACCCTGATTCTTTTAAAGCAGGATCCAAAGCATGCTCCACGATAGCGTTTGCTGTCAACAAGGCATCAGAACCTATCCGGAACACAACTGTATTTCCTGAACGAAGAACTCCGGTAGCGTCAGCGAAGACGTTGGGCCTACCTTCAAAGATAAAACCGATGACACCAAGCCCAGCAGTTATTAATTTGACCTTCCACCCGTCATGGCTTATTTCCTCAATGGCTGACCCTCTTTGGGACGGCGTGTTTTCCCATAAGCGTAAACCAGCAACCATGTCTTCTCTCATCTTCTCCGAGAGAACTAACCGTGTTGTTGACCGCCCTCTAGACTTAGCTACCCTGACGTCTTCGTCATTAGAGTCTTTAATAGCAGAGAATCTCTCTTCATTTGATAAGTAATCTGCAAATAACTTAAAGAACTTTGTGATTGCATGATCGTCAACTGATCCCATTTCTAAAAAAGCGTCATGAGCCCTTTGAACTGTTTTAGTAGAAATTTTCCATACATCTGCAGGAACATGAAGTAGGTCCCCGGTTGTTTGTATGACGATCAACCTATCGCCACTCTCAAATTCAGAAGCTAGCTCCTCGGACACTATCGCAAGATTGTTCCCACCATAAGGAATCCTCATGCCAGCAGTTAACGATTCAAGTTTTTTGCCCATTTGGGCATGCTATCTAGAACATCGCTTTTCGCACAAGTGCAGGCGAGACCTAACACTTCTGTTAACCCTCATCGAGGTATTAAAAGAATTCAGCTAGCTTGCATAGTATGCAGACTGATTGGAACCCAATTCTCCGTCAAGAATTTAATAAGCCATATTGGGCAGAACTTCAAAAGTATATTTTTGATCAACGTGAGTCTCATAAAGTATTCCCAGCACATTCGGATGTGTTCCGTGCGTTTCATCTAACTTCTTTCGCTGGATTGAAAGTCGTGATACTCGGCCAAGATCCGTACCACGGTGAAGGGCAAGCAAATGGCTTGTGCTTTTCTGTATCTTCTGGGGTTCCTTTCCCCCCATCACTCCGTAATATTTTCAAAGAGTTAGAAGATGATGTGGGTGTTTCGAAGCCACAAAGTGGGGATCTCGCTAAATGGGCAGAGCAAGGTATTCTACTTTTGAATACGACCCTAACAGTACGGGAGGGGACACCTGCATCGCACCAAGGCAAAGGGTGGGAAACTTTCACTGATGAAGTTATTCGGTGCATAAGCCAGAAGAAAGAAAACATTATCTTTGTTTTATGGGGGGCATCCGCACGAAGGAAGAAAGGCCTTATTGACGCTACAAAGCATACTTGCATCGAGTCGGTGCACCCCTCACCACTTAGCGCTCATAGGGGATTCTTGGGCAGTAAGCCCTTTTCAGGCGTTAACCGATTGTTACAGCGGAAGGGCGTATCGGAAATCGATTGGTCTCTTTAGTCCTTTTACTTGTCGCACACCCTATCTGATGTGCGAAACTTAATGTAATAAGAAAGGC
>CEPC01017150.1_pt1 | contig 24856 bp, 9 predicted proteins | sample 530651 | NCBI WGS metagenome assembly CEPC01 (sample SAMEA2620828, study PRJEB7988) | marine metagenome | biome: marine biome (ENVO:00000447); feature: deep chlorophyll maximum layer (ENVO:xxxxxxxx); material: "saline water (ENVO:00002010), including plankton (ENVO:xxxxxxxx)" | depth 65 m | reverse complement strand
GCTCCTCCGGTCACTACGTTCGTGCAGGATGGAAGTGCTCATTCGGCATCTGTTCTTGCACTTTCTGGCGATGGTGACGTAAAAGTCATCGGAACGTCCACAGATGTGGAAATCATCGAAGCTTCCGGAACTACGACTTTCACGGGGGCGGCGACCTCCGTGGACGTGTCGAGCGATGGCACCCGTGTGGTCGTAGGAACGTCGACTAAGATGTACGTGATCGAAAAGTCGGGAGGGGTGTGGGCGCAGCTCGGTTCCGACATCGCCGGTAACGCACCCGAAGTTGCGATATCTCCCGACGGTTCAAAAATCTTTTCGAACGACGGGGCTCTTCTGAAATCATACGAACTCGTTTCTGGAAGCTGGACGACGTACCTACCCAATGTTACCACCAGTTACGTGTCCAAAATTTCAACTTCAACGAACGGCAACATCGTAGCAGTCAGACCGGACGTTTACAGTAGGCAAACCATCACTACGAACGCTGGGTACTCGTTTTTCCTATCCACGTCGTACTCCTCCACCACGAGTGAGGCCGTATCTGGTAACGGGAACGTTCGGGCGATCGCGAATAAAAATGCGAACAGTAGTACCGGTGAAGTTGTGATATACGAAAAAGTCAACGGGGCGTGGTCGACGACCGCATCCGCCACGTTCACGGGTGCAAGCGCCACCGAGGAGTTTGGCCGCGACGTGAAAGTCAGTAAAGATGGGACCCGCGTCGTTATAGGGTCAGGAACCAAGATGGTCGTGGTTGAAAAGTCGGGTGGGGTGTGGGCGCAGTTGGGGTCCGACATTTCAGGGTCGAGTACGTATGTTGGAATTTCTCGGGACGGATCGAAGGTGTTCAATTACAATGGTTCCAGTCTGAAATCGTACGAACTCGTTTCCGGGAGTTGGACGCAATATTTACCTGATCTGACGTCTGTAAGTAACATTTTGTCGGTGCAAGCTTCGAACGATGGGGATATCGTGGCTCTCTCGAAGGCCGGTTCGAATCAGGTCTACAGTAAACAGAACGTCACCACCTCGGCTGCTTACTCGATCTCAGAGGCCGCATCGCTCTCTGAGCCGAACGGGTCAAGAATTTCTGAGAACGGGTTAGTCCTTGTGACGTATGATAACAAAATTTTCGAAAAAGATTCCAATGGCAACTGGCCTTCCAGCGCGTCTGCCACGTTCACGGGATCCTCGTTAGCAGTTGGCGTCTCGGACGACGGTACCAGGGTGGCTATGCAATCGGCTAGTACGATTACGGTCGTAGAGAAACAATCGACTGCAACTACCACGTATACGGTGACGGTCGCATCTGTCGGCGGTGGGGATAGATACCACATCAATGGCGTCGACAGGCCGCAACTCACGTTTATCCGCGGAAACACCTACGTGTTCGATCTTTCAGATTCGTCAAACATCAATCACCCTCTCGGCTTAGCCGGGGCCTTAGGGTCAGCGTTATCCGGGGTCGTCAACAACTACAGCACAAATCCACCTGGATCCGCGGGGTCACAGGTGACATGGACGGTTTCCGCCAACGCGCAGTCACCCATTGTTTACTCTTGTGAGACGCATGGAACCGGCATGGGATACGGGAATAATACGGTGTCCGACATTTGGGCTCAGATCGGGTCCGACATAACGGGTTCCTTTATTGCCGTGACCGGGAGTTGCATGACCGGCGACGGCACGAAGGTTTTTGGATCTTCGGCAGCGACTGACTTTACCCAGATTGGATCCGACATCGACGGCGAGGCCGCAGGCGACTCGTCCGGGACCTCGGTATCAATGTCCTCGGACGGCACGCGCGTGGCGATCGGCGCTAACGGAAATGACGACATAGGCCACAACGCCGGTCACGTGCGGGTGTACGAGGAGAGCGGGGGGGCGTGGACCCAGGTGGGCGCTGACATCGACGCCGAGGCCGCAGGCGACTCGTCCGGGACCTCGGTATCAATGTCGTCAGACGGCACGCGCGTGGCGATTGGCGCTCACGGTAACAGCTCCTGGGCCGGCCACGTGCGCGTGTACGAGGAGAGCGGTGGGACGTGGACCCAGGTGGGCTCAGACATCGACGGCGAGGCTTCATGGGACGAATCCGGGAAGTCGGTGTCTATATCATCGGATGGGACGCGCGTGGCGATCGGCGCTTGGCTAAACGATTCAAGAAACTACGGGCACGTGCGGGTGTATTCCGAGAGTGGCGGGGTGTGGACCCAGGTGGGGTCCGACATCGACGGTGAGGCTGAACAGGATCTGTCCGGGACCTCGGTATCGATTTCCCCTGACGGCACGCGCGTGGCGATCGGCGCAATTTGGAACGATGGCGCCGGCGCCAGCGCCGGTCACGTGCGGGTATATTCCGAGAGCGGGGGGACGTGGACCCAGGTGGGTGCTGACATCGACGGCGAGGCCGCAGGCGACAACTTCGGAATTTCGGTATCGATGTCCTCGGACGGCACGCGCGTGGCGATCGGCGCTCGCTACAACGGCACCAGCGTCGGTCACGTTCGCGTGTACGCGGAGAGCGGCGGGACGTGGACCCAGGTGGGCACCGACATCGACGGCGAGGCTACAAGCGACAACTTCGGAATTTCGGTATCGATCTCTTCGGACGGCACGCGCGTGGCGATCGGTGGTTGGGCAAACGACGGCAACGGCTCCAACTCCGGCCACGTGCGGGTGTACGAGGAAAGCGGCGGGGCCTGGACCCAGTTGGGCTCCGACATCGACGGCGAGGCTGCGAACGACCAGTCCGGTGCGTCGGTGTCGATCTCTTCGGACGGCACGCGCGTGGCGATTGGCGCTGCCTATAACGACGGCACGAGCGGCTCAACATCAGATAACCGCGGCCACGTGCGCGTGTACTCCGAGCCTTCTCCTCCTGCAACATCGTCCTGGGAATACAGTGGTAGTAGTTGGTCGCAGTACCGTCCCGACGTTACGGGTACCCTGAACGTCGCGAGACTGTCACACTCGACGAATGGAGAAATTCTCGGATTGGAGGATGCGGACAAAGTTGTAATTTACGCGACGACCAGTTCCGGATCTTCCTATAACAAAAGGCACGCCGATGCCAGCTACCTCACGTCGTACCACTCTCTGTCAGACGACGGGGCACAACTCATTTCTCGAGGGTACGATGGTTCGAAATCGTGGAACGGCACAAACTACGTCTACGACGGCGCGGGTGCCACACAAACCATTTGGGGTACGTCAACCAATCATTTCATCGAAGTTTCTGGAAACGGGAACCTCGTATTTCACGTGGATTTAAGCGCGAACTCCCTGAAACTCTACAGCAAGTCGATTTCGAATGGGGACGTCAGTTGGACACTTCAAACGAACTTGGCCTTCACCTATTCTCCGGTGTTAGCATCGGGTTTAGCGAGCGATGCTATTGTAGTTACGGGGTCGGGGTCGGCCGGTGCCAAGATTTATGACGTGACATATACTCCGGGGAGTACCACGGCTCAGTACGCGACGCGCGGCTCATCATTTTCTGGCTACCAAATCGGCATGAGCGACGATGGGTCCAAAATCGTGAGTATTAGTTATCAAAAAACCTCAACTGCGTGGAACGGCACTGATTATGCCTACGATGGCTCGAACACCGCAACCCAAGGTGCGCCCTGGTTGTATTGGTCAGGGGGTAACATGTCCACGTGGTTACCCAACGAGACGAATCGACGAGTGTACCTCTCCGGCGATGGGAACAGAGCGCTCCTCGTTGTCAGCCACGCGTTTCCAAATATGTTTAACGATATTTACGTGCAGATGTTCTACCGTATCACGAACAGCGCCGACTGGTCTTCTACCGATGTGAATTATCTGACGTACAACGGAACCTGGGGCGACCCGTCAATTGATACGGACGGTGACTTTTTTGGGATTACGGCGGGTCGCTTTTATGATATCTTGTACGACCCGGGAACAACTTCGGACCAATACGCCACCCGAGGCACCGGTCTGGGTTTCGCAAGTAATCATGCTCTGTCCGAAGACGGTAACTATGTGGTGTACACGCACGTCAGTCCCGGTGCGAAGGCGTGGAATGGCACGTCCTGGGCCTATAACGGACCGACTTCCACTTCCGCCGGGTGGAGCTCGAATCATACTCTTCTCGCACTTTCGGGCGATGCAACCAAAGCCGTCGCCTTCAAATCGACCACGAACGAGGTCATCTTTTACACGAAGGACGCGCAACATGAGTGGTCGCAAACCGGGACTTTGGCACAGAGCGGCGTCACGGCGCTGTCCATCGACACCGACGGCAGTATCGTCGGGGTTGCCGCGAACGGTCAGACGAAGTTTTACACCTTCGGAAGCACCCAATCGCCGATCGGGTGGGGTTCACATTCGTCCATCTCTGGCTCAAGTGCTCCCGGTTTCGCCCAAGCCTTCGACATTTCGAACGACGGAGATACGATCGTCATCGGCGTGGCCGGCGATGGGACCGGTACGTACAGGGGCGAGGTTCGAGTCTACGACTACGCGTCGAGTTGGACCACCCGCGCGGCGATAACACCGCCGAGCGAAACGGTAGCGGTAGGTGACGCTGGGTACAGAAACCTGGGGAAGAGCGTTTCAATATCGGACGACGGGGTCAGGATCGCTTACTTGGGCGATCAGGGAGACTATGTCGACGGCGGGCAGACTACAAATACGCATTCGATAGTCGTGACACAACCATACCAAAACATGGTCAACACGAACCCATACAACGGTGGATACTGGGGCACCCCCGACCTGCATCTTTATAGCTCTTATATTCGATTGACGACGGGTTACTCTGCTAACAGTGGAATCTGGTTTCCCGTAACTTTCGGGGCGGAGTGGTCAGTCACTTTTGAGTGGGATTGCGTATCTGCTACAGATCAAGACATGCGCTTCATCTTTTACGCCCCGAATCAACCGAGTTCTTACGCGGGATCGCAACACGGTGGCTACTACATCGAACATGAATTTGCAGGTTCAGACTCGCATTATATAGTTACTCCCACGGGTTCATCCCTGTCGTCGAGGTTTAACCTAAATCCGTATAACAGCTCGGGTGTGTATACAACAGTGACCATAACTTATGATAATGGGTATATCACCGCAAGCGTCAACGGTTCAGTTTCACATTCATACACATTCACGGGTTCGCACCTGAGCGCGCAACAGGCCCTGTGGCAGACGAATACATATATAGCGATAACCAGTAGAGCCATAACCAGCGTGAATAACACTCAGTACATCAAAAATATAAACGCCTCGTGGACAACCATAACCCAACATCCGCCAGTCTTCAACTCCACGAATCGAAGCGAAGCTTCTACTCGAGACTGGGACGGTTCGGCCTGGGTCAACCCGGCATACGCCAACGATGAAACCACGCAGATCGAGATCGTTCCTGCGTCGGATAATAACGAACTGGATGTCATCTCCATGAGTTACGACGGAAGTCGATTCGGTGTTGGACCGACAGCCATGGTCAAACATTTGGAGAAAGTCGTCACCACAAATGGCCCCTTCACCCGTGGATGGACGGCGCGAGGAAGCATCGTGAGTTTCGATACCACCGATTCGATCGCGGCGACGACCAGTCGGACCATGAGAACATCGACGGACGGAAACACCGTGGCGTTTGGGTACCTCAATTCGGGTGGCGTGAAGATTAGGGTCTACGGCTTCGCGTCGGGATCCTGGTCCCAGCTCGGTTCCGAGATTTCGACGACGGGAACGACGATCTCCATGGACATGTCCAACGATGGAACGAGAGTGGCGGTCCTCTCCGACGCCACGGCGCGCGTCTTCGTCTACGACTACGGCGCGTGGTCCCAGCTCGGGTCCTCGATCGCCACCCGACCGGGTATCGTCAAAATAAGTGGGAACGGGAATTACTTGGCGATCGGCACCAACTCACCGAGCGATGCGTACCAATTCAACACCCTGCGGGTGTACGAGAAACTCGCGGATTGGGAGCTCATATCGCCGACAATGACACTGGCGAAGACGCCCTCAAACTTCTTTGGAGTCGGTTTCGGTTTACGAGACGACGGTTCGCAACTGGTTCATTACACGGACTCGGGGGTGAATTTTTCCACATTCAACACGGCGACGGTGCAGACCTTCTCGAAGCACGGCACGGACATCACCGGAAACGGGGTGGGTTCGAATTTAGCTTTCGATAACAACGGGAATACCCTGGTGACCAGTTCGTTCACGGACGACATCGTTCGCGTCTACGATTCTAATCATAACTCCGTGGCGAATTTCACCGCGCTCTCGTCGTACGTAAAAACCCCGAGCGGTGATCAGCTCATCGCATCGAAGCCGTTCTCCATCACCAAGGACGGGAACAAAATAGTCACGGTCGCCGCGACCGGTCAGGTTGTGGTCTATAAAAAACAGGGAGGTACGTGGTCACAAGATGGTAACGCCGTGACCGTCACGGGGGATCGCGTGAGCTCCGTCGACATCGCCAACGACGGTCAGCGCATCATCGCCGGTACCGTCACGGAAACTTCTTTCTCGAACACCACGGGAAAGGCCCAGGCCTTCGATCTTGCGAACGGGGCGTGGTCTCAGGTCGGCACTGATATTTTGCCGCTCACCGGTACGGAGCACAGGTTCGCGAACGTCGTCGCCATCTCGGATACGGGGTATGCGACTGTCTCGGGACAGAGTGCCTACAACGGCGGTCAACCGTTGGGAATTTTTCAGACGTACAAACTGACAACGGAACTCCAGGATCTCACGTTCAAGGCGCCGACGATTTCGTTGGTGGGGAATTCCTACATCAAACTCGCCGCCGGGTCTGAATACACGGAACTCGGAGCGGTCGTCGATACCGAGGCTTCTGTCGTCCCCGAGATAAAGATATCCGGAAGCGTTCAATCCCGTACGCCTGGAACGTACAGAATTCGGTACGAGTGTGAAGATCTGCTTCGCAAGAAAGCTAGCCCTATTTTCAGGGAAGTGGAAGTCGTCCAGGAACTTCCTTCGTTTCGCCTGAAAGGTGAGAGTTTGATTTATCACGCGAAGGATGCTGCGTATACGGACGCGGGTGTTGAGTTCACGGGGTACGCGAGCGGCTCCGATTTCGTGGGGTACTACAGTGCACCCAATTCTCTCGACGCCAGTCCACTGGTTTCCGGGGGTTTCACGCCTAATGCGGAAGGCGATTGGACCGTGTATTGGACGGATCAAATAATAGATCGACACTTCAGAACCGCCCCGAAGCAAGAACGCACGATACGCGTGCGCGAGAGGCCTGCGGTCTCCCTGGTGGGCGATTCCGTTATTTACCACCCCTCGTCTGATGTCTTCACGGACCCGGGCTCGACCGTCACACAATCCGGTGGTTTTCAGGGGTCCATCACCGTGACAGGCCTGCGAAATTTGAGTCGAGTGGGTGTGTTCACGGGCACGTACATCGCCGTGGACAAGTTCGGGATCGAATCCGTTCCCGTCACGAGAACCGTGGACGTCAGGGAAAAACCCTCGATCACATCGACGCAGACCTCCTTTTACAACATACTCGACGATCCCATATCCGTGCCAACGCCCACGGTGAGTCCGTCCAACCTCGCGTCCCTACTACAATCGTCCAATGACATCAACATAAACGCGAAAGGGCAATACACCATAACACACACCCTGACGGACAGTGTCGGTATATCCGCGCGACCATTCGCGCAGCAGTTTTTCGTGGGCTCGCACGGGACTTTGACATTCAGCGACGCGGGGACTGTATCCGCGATCTCCAAAAACGGCGGTGACCTGGCCGTATTCGACACGACGCTGAAGACGTACAGAGTCCAGGATTTCGAGCAATACGGAGACGTGACCACACCGGCGTCGCCCACCTCCATCAAGTTCACACCCGACGGGCAATACATGGTCGTCGGGATGTCGTCGCACCTGACGATCGGCCTCGTCCGCGTGTACAGGAAAAACGCCGTTTTCGCGGGTGGATGGGAACAGGTGGGATTCGATCTGTTCGGGACGGACTATCTCGGCAAGTTCGGCGAGTCCGTGGACATCAACTCCGACGCGACGAGAATCGTGGTCGGTGCACCCGAGGCGGGTACGGCGATATCAAAATCGGGGTCGGTCAAAATTTACGATTGGACCGGGTTTTTCTGGCAACAATCGTCCTTCGTCATCGAGGGGACGATCCCCAGTCAGTTCTTGGGCTTTTCGGTCTCCCTGGATAACGAGGGGGTGACCCTCGCGATGGGGTCACCCGGTCACACCAAGACCATTGTATCGGGTACGACTGTTACTACAACTAACGTCGGTAAGGCGTCCGTGTACAGGCTGGTCGGATCCGACTGGCAACTCTCGGGATCTGAAATCGAAGACGGGACGGAGGAAAAACGGAACGGCACGTCGGTTTCGTTGTCTCGCGACGGAAAGACCTTAGTGGTCGGTTCCGTGCTCGGCGGCGGTGTCCGGGTGTACACGCTCAGCGTCGACTGGACGGGAACACATATTCCCGGAAGTTTCGGAGAGTCGGTGTCGCTGTCGTCTGATGGAAGGACGTTCGTGGCAGGGTCGAAGGACGAACACAAGGGTCGTGTCTATAAGTACGCGCTAGGCTTGGGCGGCTGGTCCCGGAGCACGGATACGTTCGACACGGTCGTCGCGGGGGAAGGAAGCACGACCATGCTTGGAAAGAGTGTCAGCCTCGACGGTTCGGGTGAACTACTATGTGTCTCGTCGAACACGGACGGGCGCATTTACCTGGTTTAAAAATATTCAGTACTAGTAGTAATACAGGATGTCTGGAGCACTCGCCCAATTGATTTCGCGAGGGCAACAGGACCGACACATCACCGGCAACCCGGAGACGACGTACTTTCACACGCGTTTCAAGCGTCACAGCAATTTCAGTGCGTTCACGCATCCACAGACCCTGCAACAAACCCCCGCCGCGGGGAAGTTTAGCACTGTGCGTATCCAGAAGATGGGCGACCTGCTCAGCTACGTCACGATCGTCGCCGACGATCCCACCAATGGGGCGCAGCTCATCACGGATTGGAGGACGATAATCGACCACGTGGACCTCTACATAGGCGGACAACTTATCGATTCCCAGGATTCGGAATTCAGCGAAGGCATAGCCATCGACCTGTTCGCGAACAGCTATTCGAAGACTTACCCGGCGTCCCTGCACGGCGGTGTGGGATCCCAGTCGTATTTTTACCCGCTGAGGTTCTTTTTCGAAAACTGGCAAACGAGTCTACCGCTGGTGGCGCTCAATTTTCACGACGTCGAGCTCAGAATTTACTGGCAGGATACCCTACCCAACTACACCTACATCGTGGACGCTTGTTTCGTGATGCTCGACGAGGACGAGAGAAACTTCTTCGCGTCCACGCGTCACGACCTCCTCATTTATCAGGTCCAGAAAAATCAGCCGAGCAAAGAAAAGACGATGGACTGTGCGTTCTCGCACCCGGTGAAGTATCTAGCGTCAAGTAACGTCACGGCCGATAACGTGAACAACACCCTCGTCTCGAGCGTCAACAAGGTGAAATTACAAATCAACGGCGTCGACCTGGTAGATTGGAAAAGATCCGTGCCGTATTTCACGTCGATCCCGTGTTATTATCATTCCGAGTTCTCGGCGAGTAACACCGAGCAGATGTTTTTCTATCCGTTTTGCCTAAGCGCCGGAAAGCATACACCAACGGGTACGTTAAATTGTAGCAGGATAGATTCGCTCAAAATTCAGTGCACGGAAAACATCAACACGCCAGTCTATGCCGTCTCGTACAACATTCTACGTATAGACAAGGGCATGGCTGGAACACTCTATGCCGATTAATTTTGTATATATCATATTAAGATGAGTAGCACCAAGGGCAAGTCCAACGCTCCGTGGAACGAGTGTATCGGACAGATGAAGGGCCAACAGGGTGTTTCTCGAAGGAATGCGCAAGCGGATTTTTTAAGACTAAACGATTTTCTGGGTGCCAAGTTCAAGGGGACGAACTACAAGATTGGAACCTCAACCGCCTTCCAGGTGGGCAACAGGTACGGCATCAACCCAGATCTTCTCAAGGGTGTTAAAAAAATCCCGTCGCAATACATCATCGCCTCGAGCGGACAGGTCCTCGACGGAGAGAACACGGGAGACATTTTCGGGTGGTCGACGGACCTTTCCGAAGACGGTCTCACGTTAGCGGTCGGCTCGATCTTGAACGACAACGTGAACGGTACCAACTCGGGTAGCGTTCGTGTGTACGCGCGATCGGGCCCCGAGGAAGCTTGGGTCCAGAAGGGAGTGGATATAGACGGCGAGGCTGCTCAGGATTATTCGGGTTGGGCCGTCACACTCTCCGCGGACGGCGATCGCCTCGTCGTCGGCGCCGTCTTCAACGACGACGGTGGCAACATTAACACCGGCCACGTACGCATCTACGACTGGAACGCGGGTACTTCGCAGTGGGTCTCCGTCGCGGAGTTTAACGGCGGCGTCGCGGGTGACTTTTTCGGGTATTCCGTGTCGCTGTCCAGGGACAAGACCCGCCTCGCCGTCGGCGCTCCGTACGGACTCGACGAAAGGGGTTACGTGAGCGTCTATGACTATAACGGCACCGCATGGCAGCTCAACACGACCATCAACGGCGTCTTGCCCAAGAGTCAGTTCGGGAAGCGAGTAGCACTGAACGACGACGGTTCCCGTCTCGTCGTTTCGGCGCCGCATGCGCTCGGTGACACCGGCGTCGTATACTTTTACGACGGGTCAGCTAATTTACTAGCCGAGAAGACCGGGCCGGGTCTCGGTGTAAAGTTTGGACATGCCCTCGATTTTAGGGGTCACACTTTGGCGGTAGCCGATCTCACGAGCGCGCCCCTGAAAATATTCGACATGTCTTCGGATACGTTTATCACCCAGACCGCACCCACGGGTATTTTCCGATCCACCGAGGCGAAGGTGAAACTGTCACAGGACGGAAACGTGTTACTGTTCAGTATGCCAGCGATAGACACGGAAGACAACGTGATAAACTCCACTGCAGTACAGGAGTTAAATAAGTTGGGCCTGGTTAAGATATTCGCTCGCGACGGCGACGCGTGGAAACAACGCGGGTGGAATATGAAATCGTACGCATCGAACAACGACGAATTCGGCAAATCCATAAACGTCTCGGGAGACGGCCTTGTCGTTTGCATCTCCGCACCTCGTAAAGATACTTTTAGCACGGATCGAGGTTGCGTGACTGCTTACACGGTGCGACCGATATCGTATTACGTGAAACCTACGATCACCCTGCTCGGTCTAAACCCTCAGCCCATGGAGGCAAACACCAGCTACGTCGAGGCGGGTGCGGTCACCGACACGGGGGCGACCGTGACCATCGTGGGCGACATCGAGGATAACAGCGTCGAGGGTCGGGAATATACGGTGCGATACACAGCCGCCAGCGCTTTCGAAATCACGACTGTGGAGAGGACCATCGTCATCACCAAAGACCCGACAGTCCCGGCGCTGACTCTCAACGGTGACTCCTTGATGGAGGTTCCCATCGGAGGTGTCTTTAATGACCCCGGCGCATCTTCCAACATACCCGCGTCGATCATCACTGATACTTCCGGGGTCGATTTCCAGAGAGTCGGTGCGTACGAGATCAAATACACGGCGGTTTCGACATATGGGATTTCGTCCGCGATGCCGCTTACAAGGCGCATTGTCGTCGTCTACGACTTCGAACTCGAAACCGTTGACTTGGTAGGTAGGACGGCGTGTCTGTCGAAAGATGGATTCATCGCGGGCGCGGCTGATTTCGTCCAGAACACGGTGAAATTGTACGAATGGAACCCGATCACACCGGTGTCGTGGAAACAGATCGGTCAGACGATCAGGAACCTAGCCATCAATACGGGGCAATTCGGGGCAACTCTGGACCTGTCGATCGATGGGTTTACGGTCGCCGTCGGAGCCCCCGGCCTGTCTGGACTGGTGCGAGTGTATCGATACGACTTTCTCGTGAATGTCTGGGAACAAAAGGGTGGCGACATAACAGGCGTGGACGACGGGGACAAAATTGGAGACTTCCTGCGCATCAGCGGTGATGGTGATGTCGTCTCCACTGGCAGTGCTACTCCCACGAGTACCAAAAATCCATACGTTTTCTCTTACCGTTACTCTGCCACGACCGATTCGTGGACGAAGTTTCACGAGTACGTGGAACCGCTTAAACTTCCATCGAACGTCGCCTCAAAACCGTTTTCCGGATCGTTGAATTCGACTGGATCCAGGTTGTTGCTCGGCGCGCCGGTGAACAACTATACTACGGGTGCGATCTTCCTGTTCGATTTGAACACCGATCAAAAACTCGTGAGTATATTCGGCGATGCAGTCGGCGCATACCTCGGTCAGTCAGTGAAGTTGACGCAGACCGGAGATACCTTCGTGTACGGGGACGTCTCCGCGGCGTGCGTGAAAGTCTACACCAACAACGCCGCTACAGGATTTTGGGGTCAGATGGGCGAATCCATCACCGAGTCGTATTCGTCCGGCGGCGAGTTCGGTAAGCACGTCGACATTTCGAGTGACGGTACGGTCGTCACGTTTTCCGATCCTTCCACGGCGTCCGGTCAGGGGAAGATATGCCAATATGCTTGGGTTGCGTTGAATTCGACGTGGAGAGTGAACATGGTGCAGGTAAAGGACAACATCACCGGATCTTTCTTCGGTCGTAAATTTTACGTCACTGAGGACGCCTCAAAAATTCTGACGGAGAGTAGCGTCTCGTTTCAGTACTATCGATGGAAAGTCGCGAGGCCTCAGTTTTCGATTAACGGAACTCGCATTCTCCGCTTATCCGTCGACCAGGAGTATGATAACACTGGCTACGTCTCGACCCCGGCGGGCGTCACCGTCACGGTCTCGGGGGTGGTGAATTCAAGCGTCACGAAAGATTACGTCGTCAAGTACACGATGACCAACGATCTAAATATCTCCGAGGTTGCGTATCAAATCGTAAGCGTTTCGGGCGGTTTACTCCAATTAGGTCTCGACGTTACGAATTTCGATGCATCCAGCACGCCTGTAAATTTTGGACGGTCCGCGAGCATGTCTAGCGACGGTGCACTGATCGCCGTGGGTGCGCCGGGATTCGACGGAGACACCGGTATGGTGAAAATTTATCAGTTCAATTCGGCGACAGTCCATTGGGACTTACAGGCCACCGTCCTCGGTCCATCGACAGGGTCTTCTTTCGGATACTCAGTATGTTTGAGTAAGAATGGCGCGAGACTGGCTATCGGAGCACCCGGCACTGCGAACGGCCTCGTGCGCGTCTACGCGTCCAGTGGTGGCACGTGGAATCAACTAGGAAGCGACTTGACGGGTACGACCGGTGGAAAGTTCGGGTTTTCTGTCGCACTCAATCTCGAGGGTTCTCATCTTACGGTAGGCGAGCCGCGAAGAGCGTTCGACGTGAACACTGGGGCGGGTGCTGTGAGGACATTTGAGTACGTCACGCAGTGGACGGAAGTTTCCAGCATGGTAAACAATCAACTCGAACACGAGCTGGGGCACGGCGTCGCCATCACGTCGACGACCAACGTGTTCTTGGCTGGAGCTCCGATGGCCGGGCCGGGGTACGTCAAGCTGTCCTCGTACGGCGGTGGTAACATCCCCATTTTCGCTCCCACGATGGTCTTCGGTGAGAAGTTCGGTTGGAGCGTCAGTATTTCGGATGACGGTCACACGTTCGCCGTCGGAGCTCCGTATTATAACAACAAGACGGGGCGCGTCCTCGTGTTTGACGCGACGACGTCGCCGCCGTCTCCGAAGGGAAGTCCGATTCTCGGTGAAACACCGCTCTTGGAATTTGGTTTCTCCGTGCACGTATCGGGCAACGGTCAAAAGTTGATGGTGTACGCAGGGAACGGTCGCGTGTCTACCTTTCAATTTACCAACTCGCAGTGGACCACCAACACCGAAGAGATCATCACTTCATCGGAGACCAACGCGCAGTTCGGATACGCCCTGGCTAGCTCGGGCGACGGCAGGCGAATGCTGATATCAACTCCACTGCAGGATTTGGTTCAGGTGTACTCGACGGAGACAACTAAGATCACGAACTTGGATTTCGTCGGGGCGACCTTAACTCTTAACGGTCCAGCGATCTTTACCGTCGGTCAAGGTGGTGTGTTCACTGACCCGGGTGTGCGTAGAGACGACGGATTTTCCGAGTTCATCACCACCGGTGCGGTCGACGTCAACACTCCCGGCACGTACAATTTGACATACAGCGCGGTGGACGATTCCGGAAATCCATCCGAAAACACACTCAACCGGGCAGTCACGGTGGTTGACACGTCCCAATCCAATAATTTACTCGCGACGGCCGCGGTCAACTCCTCGCATAACAATAATAACGCATGCGTGCAGGTGTCAAGCGACGGTACGCGATTTGCGGTTGCGTCGGGTGCGCCTGCAACGACGCACGTAAGCAATCAATACACTGCCACCCACGGCGCACCCACCCCTACCCCTGTACACGGGAGCGTCGTAGTGTATGAAATAAACGAGTCCTCATCCCCGATCACGTTCGCGCAGGTCGATCAAATTACGGATAACAAGTCACACTTTGCCACTGCGATTCAAATGAATCAAGATGGGACCAGAATAGCGGCGATGCACACACTGGATTCCTATTCCTTAGAGATCTCCGTCTACGAGGTAGGAAACGCTGCACATACCCCATTTAGCGCCCCGTTTACGGGACTCCATGGTTCTTATTCATTCGGCCTTCCCACCCACAGTTCTATCGCGCCGATAACGGGTAACGCCGTAAACTTATTCGGGCGCAGTGGAGACCGTCAGTCGTACAGGTACAAAAACCTGGCGACGTCGAGTGATGGGACGGTGGTCGCGATAGGAAAGCCGGCCAGTGATGGGACAGACCGTGTAAGCGTGTACAGAAACCCTGGCACCGTGGCCGTCGGGGCGTTGGCTCGACAAGGGAGTGCCATTTCTCCGACCGGTCTCACCTCGACGCACTCCGATATTTCTTCGGCGGGTGAAAGGATAGTTTTTTGTGCGGATGAAACCACTTTCATCTATGCCGCGCCATCTAACAACGCGCTTCCCTGGGTGAAAGAAGCCGAGTTCACGGCCACCGACAATGTGAACGCGGTGTCGGATGACGGCTCGGTGGTCGCATTCTCAGCGAAACCAGGGGGCATCGACTTCCTCCCTATTATTTTAGTGGGTGGCGACAGAGTTTCGATCTCGCGCGATGGGCAGCCGTGGTCGGATCCGGGGTACACCTATGCTGGCACGGACAGTGTGACGGTCACTGGAACCGTGGACACCAATGTGTCGGGTGACTACATCATACAGTACCAGACGAGCACCAACACCCAAATCAGGATCGTGAGCGTTGGAAAAATCTCCGAGGGGACGTTCAACGGTTCTCATTCGGCAACGAACGTCCCATACGGACCCGTGTTTGCGGGATGGACGGGGACTTGGAGGCATTATGACTTTAATCTTTTCACCGTTCCCGCGGGATTAGGCTTGTTATCGAACGACGATTTCGAGATGTCGATAATCCTCAACGGAAATATTCGAATGCCGGGTAACTGGCAGTATCAGACGATACAGATCTTCACGGACGGTGGATTCTCCTCGAGCATAAATTTCACATCCAACGGTTCGGAAGATTCCGTGTCATATTCCTCTTGGAATGGATCTATTTACTATGATCACACGAAAACGACGACAACGGCTGGAGGATCCTTATCGTCGGGTGATGTTGTAAAAGGTCGTCTATCCCTGTATAACACATTCTACAGTGATTTCAGCGTGGACGTCACGGTTAGTTTCCAGTCTAGTGCTACTGCTGTCAGGGTACCGAGCATCACGCTCACTGGTTTCTCCGAGAACTCCATCTTAACCGGTGAAGATTTCGTCGACCCCGGCTTCACATCGGACGACCCCGGCGATGCTCTATCGACGTACATCTCTCCCACGTTTCCGCAATCGTCTTCGTGTAGAAAAGCCATAGTGTACCGCGCCGTCAGTTCCCAAGGAATTGTAGGTTACGCCGTTCGATACGTCGAAGTTGGAGAGCGTACTTTTGTAGCGTTGTACCAATTGTCTAACGCCGCTTGGTCACAATTCGCGAATGATATCGCTTTTCCGAACGCTCTAGATCTGCATGACACCAACATCGCTCTTTCGGAGTCGGGTAACAGGGTCGCTATAAGCAAATATGTGCTCGGTCAGGGTTCGATTTTCACGTACGAGTACAGTGATCTTACGTATCCACCCACCTGGGTGCAGTACGGTTCGGCGATAGAGATTACGAAAACTAATCGAAAACCAGGGTTCAGTTTGGCACTATCAGGAGACGGCAACCGCCTCGTCATTGGAAGCCCCGGTGACGCGAATAACGCGGGTGAAGCTTACGTGTATGACTACGGAGCCAGTGGGTGGGTAAAAAAGAATCAAGATTTATGGTCCCTGACGACATCGAACTTCACTTCCCTTGCCGTGACCGGGTATTCCATGGATCTGTATGGACATGCCGTGGACATATCCAAAGACGGTACACACGTCGCCGTCGGCTCGCCCCTGAATGTCACCGGTCAAGGTCACGTGTCTGTCTACACCCTTTCAGGCGAAAACTTCATCCTAAAGGGAAATGCGATCATTTCGAGCACCGAACCGGAATTCGGTCGATACGTTTCCATCACGGACACGGGGCTCGATTTCGTGACCAATGCCGGTGCGTCCGCGAGCAGTGCGGGCCGTGTCGTGCAATATAGGTATGCAGGCAACTTGTGGTACCAATTCGTCAACCAAACATTTACCGTTCCAGTCGCGAACGCGGCTATAAGCGAAAGCGGAAACAAGATTCTGTCGGTAACAGACGTCGTCGAGGTATATGTCGTAACGGAATCGCAAGTTCCGGGTGGACAGTGGGAGCAGCTCGGAATCGATATCGACCTCGCTTCCATCACGGCGCCCGGCGTCGATACGAACCCTTCTCCCTCTTCCGGGTCGCGTTATTCACCCGGCATATTCAAACCCACCGGAAACACCAACATCACGGGGTACGCAGTCGATCTCTCACACGACGGCATGGTCTTAGCGATCGGTCTTCCTTTCCTCGAGATTGGCGGTGGAGATCCGTTCGTCGTAAACTCGCGAGGAGCCGTCGCCGTGTTCAATTACGACGGCATCGTCTGGAACCAGGTTGGGGGAACGATCGTCCCGAAATACGTCTACGACAATGCGTTGACAAGTAAATACGACGGCGCCACCAGCGTGACGGTTCTCAACGAAATCGCCGAAGCGAATACCTTCAGCGGTGCTGAGGTATCCATCAGCGGTGACGGACAGTACATTTGCGTCGGGTCTCCGGGGTACCTTTCGAATCCGATCGACATACAGCCCATGGATTCTCTCCCGAACGAGGGCGGAATGACCTTCTGGACACTGTACAGGAGGAACGAGAGCTGGGCGCCGACCAATGATCTGTACAACGTGGGTTGGGAGCCCGTGGTCAGGCGAGACAGTGAACTCTCGGCAAGTCTCTCAGGGTACAATCCGCAGAGCGGCAGCGTGAATGAAAAGAAGCGCGAACTTTTAGGTCTTGGTCTTAAGGTCTCGAGCGACGGATCGTTCGTCGTTTTCGACACGAGGACGGATGGAGTTAAGATCCTCACCGAGAGTTCGGGTGCGTGGTCCGTGCACGGGCTTCTCGACGACGGAGTTCCTCCGAAGCCAGTACCTGCGACGACGGACTTCCTCGTAGCCAGGAATATGCTGAACCCGCCCGCGGTCAACACGACGTACACGCAACAGCCGAGTGCGGCGGTCGGCTTCGGTAACTTTCCGGCGAAATATTGGCCCGTCAGTTACATCTCGCTGTCGACCAACGATAAGTATTTGTCCGTGTCGAACCCGTTGTTGGATCCACTCGACAGGGCGACGTCGACGAATAATCAACAGGTGAGTGATCTCAGGTTAGGTCAGGTGTCGGTGTTCAAATCGAGCTCGAGCACAAACTTCACTATGTTGGGTGACTACATCATTGGCGATACGGACGCGTACACGTGGGGGGTCGACGATTTCGCGTACTCCCACTCGACCATCTCGGATAACGGTCTTACCATGGTCATTCCACGTGGGGTAATACCCTCGCTTTCAGATGTTCAGGAGTACAAAAAACAGATTTCCATTTACGATTTCGACAGGGAAGCGGACGTGTGGGGCTTGCGCCTTTCTTCGGTCGTCGATGGTACAGAAGTCACCAGCAGCGCGTCTTTCCCCGACGAGTACAATTTCATGACCGTGTTATCGAAGGATCGATCGACGGTGACTTCCCTTTACTTGGGACCCACGCAGCCCGTGTTCAGGCAATACCTCGTCTCCACCACATTTGTACAGTCGTCGTACAACAAAGTATCCACCTTGTATATGGCTTCGCAACCGGTCGCCGGCGGCTTCACACCCACTCTCAACGCCCAACCGTTCCCTGGAACCTTAGATCCCTACAGCCCTCTCCTTCCCAACGAAAGAATTGCGGACTTTGCCATGAGCGACGATGGAATGAAGATAGCGATCGGCAACGCGAGGGATATCACCAGATTTACCACTATAAACGCGACGACGACGACGAACTTAGGGTTTGATAAGGAGAATGGTTCCGTGAGTGTATTCACCTACGATACAACGAGTGAAGAGTGGGGTTCACCGGTGAGGATCAGTGTACCAGATACCAGCACGTACGTTCAGGGTGCGCACGCGTTCGTGTCGGCGCAGTTCGGTACGCGGGTCAAGTTTTTGCCGGACGGAAACACGCTGGTGGTGAGTGCACCGACCAGTAGGGACGGACTGGGCGACATCTTCTTCTTCGATACGTCCTCAACGACGGCAATCACGCAAAAAACGATTCCGTACGCCAACCCCTCCACCGCGTCTCAGGGTATGTTCGGAACTTCCCTGGGTATTTCCGATGATTACACGCGACTGTTCGTCGGCGACCCAGGGCATGACAGCGGCATGGGTAGGATCGCAGTTGTCGAATACGAGGTGTCGTCGTCGTCGTGGAGCGGTACCACCCAATACATCACACGGACTCGCGCACCCGAAACGCACACGCACACCGCCTCCGGGACGAGCAGCTCATTAAGCACGAACCTCATGTTCGGTCGAGACTTCGACGTCACGAGAAACGGTGAGGGTCTCATATCTTCATTCCTGGGTGCACACACTCTAGCAAACGGTACATTAGACACTACCACGGCGGGTTTTCAAGATTATTTCACATTAAATTCAGGTCTTGAAATAGCCGAAGTGTTTAAGAGGGACGCGGCGGGGGTGTGGGGTTTGGATAGTTCCGTGCCGGCCCGGTTGAAAGCCCTAAACCCTGGGAGTGGGATCTTACAGGGGACTGGTTTGAAGACATCCCTGATCGAGAACACGTCCATTCGCCCTACAGTGAAAATATCCGGGACTGGTCTATATTCGATGTTTGGCTTCCCGTCTCTAAAGTATGTAAATAACGGCATGGTCGAACGACGACCGACCGGTTTGAAAGTACTAATAAATGCTCAGAATGTCACGCCGGTCATTTCCCTCGTGGGCGACCGTACGATAAATCTCGCGTATGGGAATCCTTACACCGATCCGGGTGTGGTCACCGACATGAGTTTTTCGGACAGGATAGTCATCAGCGGCGATCAGGTGGATATTAACGTCGTGGGAACGTATGTGTCGAGGTACACAGTGACGAGATTGGGCTCTCTCACGAACTTCGTGGAGCGAACCTTTAACGTGTTCGTGCCGGCGGATCCCCCGACAGTGACACTCCTGGGCAGTGCCAGCGTCAGCCTACTCATCAACAATGTTTACACCGAACCCGACCCACCCGCAACGTTCACGGGTGGTGTTTTGGAAAGATACGGCGATCCACCGAGCGGTAGCATCTTGGGTACGTTCACGGTACGTTACGTTGTACGTAACAACTTAGGCATCGCATCTGCGGAAAGGGTGATTACGGTCGAAGCCGACACCACACCGCCGGTGATCACCATTCTCGGTGGAGATGTCGTGCACAAATTCGAGACGACATACCGCGATCCCTCGTACATACAATCCGACGGAAACGAAGATGTCTTCACGACCACGCCAGCACACGTGCTCACGAGCAGGGATATAGGGAACTACCTCGGCACCACGCAGGTCACGTACAGCGCCACTGATCAATCCCAAAACGTGGGGACGACCGTGCGCAACGTCACCGTGAAAAACGAATTCGAGACCACCCCGGTGCAGCAGGCCGGGACTGGTCATTTCTCGACCCTATCGAGCACGGGTAACAGGGTAGCCGTTATGGATCAGGATGCAGTTTCCATTTACGAAACCGGCGGGGCACTTGTCAACTCGTGGACGGGTCTCGGGTCGCTGGAGGGGCAGATGGTCAAGCTCAATTCCGACGGTACAGTGGTGGCTTTCACGTCGACGGCGGGCGTCTACGTCTACGAGTACACGACGTCGTGGGTCGAAAGGCCCCCTCACAGTTCGTACCAGAGGTTCACAGTCCCAGGTTCGTCGGCGTATCGAATAGAGCTTTCGGACGATGGCGATACCCTCGCGGTTTCCTACCCGAGCGGGACAACGGCATTCTTCGACGAGGTCGCCGTGTTCAGGTGGAACGCGACTGCGTACGACCTCGATTATAACCAGGGATCCACGACGAGTATAGGTTCGATGTCGTTGAATTCTACAGGAACGCGTCTGGTTTTGGGGTACCCGAACGAATCGGACCAGATTGCGACCACTGCCATTGTCTCGGGTGATCCACAGGGTTTAGGTGATACGTTCGCTAATCCACCACCCACACTCAACGGAACCCTGGCGATTGCAAATAAAGTGTATGCACTCACGACCGGGCATCAGTTCCAGGACAACACGATGTACTGGCAAATAAACCTCGGGTCGTCCTGGACTTGCTCGTGGGTTTGGAAGGTATACGGGCCTGGGTGGCACGGGGACGATATGCGACTGATCTATTTCGCACCGAATCCTATCACGGCGTCGCAGGCGTCCGTGCACGGGGGGTGGAACAATTACTACAAGTTTAGTGGTGTGGATACGCAGCAAATACGTGATAATAACGATGCCTATAAGAAAGCGGACTTTAATATGTTTTATGGGCACGGTAACTTGGGTGTTAAACGTATGACCGTCAACTACGATAATGGAGTGATGACGTCAACGGTGCACGACTATTATGGTACACTGCTGTCGTCTATTTCTTACGATTTCGGTGGCGCGCACCAGCACCTGTACGGCACCCCTACGTACTTTGGTTTTAGTGGAAAAACCGGTTACTATACTTCTTCGCAATACATCCAGAATATTAATTTGTCCGGTATCGAGAACACCGGTGTGATCGAGGTCTTCGACAGAGCGGGGCCGGCGTCTTGGTCACAGGTAGGATCCGACATCAGCGGCGGAAAAACGAACCAGAAACTCGGGACGGTCGTCAAGATATCCGGAGACGGTTCGACGATTTTGAATATCAACGAAGGGAGAGACGGCAACGATAAAAAGCTGTCCGTCTTCACCCTCAATTCCGGAACCTGGACGAAGAACCCGATCAACGCCGTGGAACGGACGTTCGACACCGGCGACGGGAATGATCTCGCCGACATCAGCGATGACGGGTCTTTCCTCGTCTACGCGAAGGGGACGGGCACCGAATTGTACGCGACGCACCCCGAAGGCCTCGCGTCTAAGTATCTGGATGGATTCAAACTGGACGGCGGTGTGTACAGGCATGTTTTCCAAGCTCCGGTGCCGTCGGCGTCTACCAACCGCGTCGCACTGGCGGGGAACGCTTCTAGGGTTTTGGTGCTGAGCGGAGAAGAGCCTTCGGTGTTTGACGTGAACGAGACGGTCTTCGATCCCATCATCACGCTGAACGGGAGCGACGGTCTCGACACCCTGACCGTCGTCGGCGGCGCCTACACGGAGCAGGGCGCGACCTCGAACGTGACGGACGGGTCCTCGGTGACTGTTGGAGGCGATACGGTCACGGCCACGCCCGGAACGTATAGGGTCACGTACTCTGTCACCGATTCGAACACCGGTCGGTCGGGATTCAGGTCTAGGGTCGTGATCGTTACTTAAAAGAGAAGGTGGCAGGTATTACAAATGAACGCCGAGTCCATCGCCGAATACGTCACCAAACTCGAGACCGTGAATGAAGAGTCACGGGAAAAGATCGAGCAACTCAAGAAGCTCCTCACGGAGGCGAACGACGAACGCGTCGCGGCCCTCGAGGAATTGAACGGCTTCCGCGATAGGAAGCGATACAAGTCTCTCTACGAGACGACGACCAAACCCCTGATCGACGACGAATACGATTCCGCCGAGGATTCGGATTATGAGGAGTCATCCGAGGAGGAGTCAGATGACGAATTCTTCACCACACAGAACAATGATATCTACGAGATGCTGACCGACCTCGCCGAAGAGGAGACTTCGTACGTCAAGCGCATGGCCCTGCACCGCGCGGCCGACGCGGTTTTCTACCTGCCGGACCGCATCACCAGCGCGCGCGAGCTCGCCGCGGGCCCGAACAAGGTCTCGGGCATAGGTCCAAAGATCGCGAAGAAGATCGACGATTACCTCCGCAACCCGAACAAGAAACTCGCGGACCTCTTCCTCAAGATCGGCAACCTCGAGGAGTCGCAGTTCAAGTCCGAAGCCTACTGGCACGCGGCCGAAGTGCTCAAGAGCCTGCCGGACAAGATCGAACACGGTTGGCAGGTGGAGAACATGCACGGCTTCGGCAAATCGATTTGCGCAAAGATCGACGAGTTTCACGCGACCGGTGAAATCAAACGACTCGGTGAACTCATGAATTAATTAGATATACTATACAGCGTTAAGGCATTTTCATAAATCTCAACCTTATCACCAAATTCTTTTTCAGTCATGGATTCAATATCCAATACCAATTCAAGGTACGACTGCGGCGTTCTCCTCACCACGGCGATTTCCTCGCCGAATCGGTTTTTGTCTAGACCCACCAGGGAAGGACTACCCTCCTTTAACCTTAGTATGTGGTAGAGGATACATTCTTCACTGAGCGAGCGGAAGAGCCAGACGAATTCGGAGTATTTCCTCCCGAACTTCGCCCAGTAGTCCACGCGCACTTTCGCAGCCCTCGTGGATCTCAACACCCAATTGTGGTACTCGAACATTTTGCCCGCGCGGGTGAAAATGAATCCAATGGAAAAATTTTCTTCGCAAAAACTAATTAATGATCCCACCGATCGCCAAATTTACCATCGGTCTTAATTCCGTGTTAGCTTTTATCGTGCTGGTGGACAATTACAAGGAGTTTAAAAAGAACAATGGTTATTGAGGCAGAATGTATATCCAAGCATTATGCCAAACCCTGACTTCGATGGGACCACATTACCTAGTAAACATTTACAGGTGGGTGAAGATGGCGATCTGGGACGCACCGATCCGGCTCTTCCTCGACGTAGAACTGGAATTACAATCGATCGAACGTTCGACGGCGATGGAGACGGAAACCTAAGCGAACACGTCATCCCCATGAGAAATCTATTTTTACAGTCACGTAAGTACCTCGGCATTCCCGGTCTCGCCACCGACGATTTGCGATTCGCTTTTCTTCGGGCGACCGCGCCTCTCTGCCCGGATATTCAACGAAAAATTTGGGAGGAGGTCTTGTACTGCACCGAACCGGTCTGCCCACCGGCGCCGGTGAAATGCTCCGCAGTTTCTTACAGGCGATCTTCGGATTCGATTCCCCAAAAGTCCTGACGCTCACGGAACACCTAGCAAAGTACGACATAATCAGAGCAAAAAACGAATGCGGCGAGGACAGGTACATCGCTGTCAGCAAAGACGACCACGACATCGACATACTTATTACGAAGTGTAAACGGCTCTTATCCTTCGTAGAAAGTAACGGTCTAGAAAGTAAATACGCGGCGGTGCTCGTGGCGTTCGGGAGACAGATCGAACAGTGTGTCGAGGTGGGCGGGGACGTCGATCCCCTGTTCGAGAACTACGACCGTATAAAGCGGCGGATCATGAATCACTCGACTTCCATCGAAAGAAACCTAAGCGAGTGGGAAAGTGGGTACGTGTAACGATGGACCTGTTCCACAAGTTGCAGGGGCTCGTCGATAAGGTGGCGGTGCTCATCCCCGAGGGGGACTACGTGGAGATATGTGACGTGATCAAGGAGATACACGACCGGGTCAAGCCTCCGTCGTTCCTGCTCGATCAGAACGAGCCCATGGTCCGCGACTGGCCTCTCCTGGCCAGGGACGCCCTGCCCGTGACGGACGGACAGTGGCCTCTCATGGTCGGCGACGACTAGAGTTGTCTTTTGCGATCTCGGATGAAGGTATCGAGTATCTTATCTTGTGCTTTTGTTAACTTATAATAACTACCACCGTTTTGGAACTTGTGTATTTTTCTAGACCTCGCCAGTTCTTCTATCGCTGCGGGTGCCGGTGGGTATTTCTTACCGCTGATGCGCTTGACCTCCGCTTTCAGTTTCGCCCGTTCTTTTGGCGTAAGTTTCCACGGGTTAGCCTTAGAACTGATACCGTATTTAATTGTACGTAATTCACCTGTACGGCACGCGCCGTGACAAAATCCGTATTCGATGTCTTTGATGGTCCTGAGTGCTTCGTGTTTGTCGATGAACATGTTTACCTATTGCGGAGATTTTTTACTCTCTTTCGGTTAATCATTCCTCGTACCGTCTTTTGGATCGTGGTGGCTGCTTTCTTCCTTTTAATCACCCGTCGTGCAGTTTTCTGGATCCTCGTGGCC
>CEPC01155114.1_pt1 | contig 25877 bp, 20 predicted proteins | sample 530651 | NCBI WGS metagenome assembly CEPC01 (sample SAMEA2620828, study PRJEB7988) | marine metagenome | biome: marine biome (ENVO:00000447); feature: deep chlorophyll maximum layer (ENVO:xxxxxxxx); material: "saline water (ENVO:00002010), including plankton (ENVO:xxxxxxxx)" | depth 65 m | reverse complement strand
AAAACGCCCCAAAACGATATCTAATCAGCATCATTCCCTCCAATTGGAAAAAGCTTCCCGCCCAGGAATGTTTGTATCGTCAGCTGCATGTTTTGAGCATTCAGCTCCAAACGCTTTCCAGAAACCCAGGGCATCAAGTACTTTGCTTCGGTCGGGTGTGTAACATGAATGGCTGCCGTTGGACAGTCAGAAATGCGCAAACCAAACGTCCTCAATGCGTCGAGGGTTTGGACTGGGTCCGCGACGACAAAACGAAGTACCTTTTCGAATTCAGTGGCAATAGGGCGCATCCACTTCAACTCGTCCACCTCATTCTGCGTAAAGACGAGAACTTTTGGGCGTATGTCACGGAAGAGAGAGTTTACGAGGCCCCCGTGCAATTTGAGACGACAAATGTTTGCGTAGATCCCGTCCCCATGCCCAGACTCAGTGTCGCGCCACTGCACATCGTAACAGTAGCCTTTGTCGCGGGCACGAGGAAGCTCGAACCAGATGACATCGTCACCGGGTACGGTGACCTCGAACATTTCCCTGTTGCCAGGGTCCCGTGGCAGAATCCACGATCGTTTCTGCACCGCTTGATTGCGGTGTACTTGGAACGAACTCGACATCATCAGCTCGGAGACGCCCTCTTTGTTATAAACGCCGATTCGTTTTGCCGTTTTGGTGGACACCTTGATGCAATTCGGCGGCATTGGTTGCTCATGCCACCAGTTGACAAGAAATGTGATGCGTTCATTCTTGGACGAAGCGCCACGTAATTCGACATGATCTGGATTCAAAAACGCCGGTACACCGTGCTGCAGATTTCCTTGGAACCGTAGGTGTCGATTCTCTTTTGGGTATGAAATAACCCCGCGACGGGGCGTGATCGGCATTGCCCCATTACCGTCAGGAGTAGTTTGATTGAAGATGACCGTCGGCGCTCCAAGACCGGTCAAATACGTGACAGTGGACACCTCTGGGAATTTCATGGTGTGCTGCAGAGAAGCCATGGCTTCATCCTTGTCATGATGAAACCCAATGTCTTCTTTCAGAGTGCGCCTCTGCACCCACCACTCCCCACCCAGGACCCGCGGATGAGGTGAAGACGTTCCAAAGTCAAACGTGTACAAGAGTTGAATAGCTGCCTCGATTCCAAAACGAGGACGGAGAAATTCCCCGTACTTGTTAAAAAGAGGTCGCCAATACGTTCCTCCTTTGCCGTGCACGTATGCTCCTCCGGCGGCTTCGCGCCTAGCCCTCTCTTGCCGTTCAAATGTTTCAAATGCGGCACACTCAGCCAAGACCATGCGCAAAAGTTCGTCGGGGAGGGCATCATCGAACACTTGCGCCAGCGACAAAGACAAGTTGGCAGCCGCGTGAGATGCAGAATGATCTTCTATAATGGCCGCACAGTGAGCAGGACAGAAAATGGCAGCTAAAACGGCGACGCACAGCCCAACCACCGCAAACCGCGAGAGCATGCTGCCAAGCTCGTTTTAAAACAAGTCTACGTCAAAACTGATCTGCCACCCGAGACCACCCCGGACGAAAAATCAAAAGCACGAAGCAAAGTTTTTCGTCTTGTTTTTTTAGTGTGGTACTAAAATGTTTTAGTCAACTCAAATCAAAGTGCGGACACTTGTTTCAAAACAAGTCTACGCGACTCTGATCTGCCACTCGAGACCCCTGGACGAAAAATTAAAAGTACGAAGCAAAGTTTTTCGTCTTGTTTTTTTAGCGTGGTACAAAAAATTTTAGTCAACTTAAACTAAAGTGCGGACACTTGTTTTAAAACAAAGCAAGGCACAGTCATCCTCAGCGACGAGAGCCGCCCGCAGCATGCTGCGAGTGTTTGATGCAAACTACAGCGGATGGCATGCCTTGGATGCCAAGGGCGTGACACGGGAAATGCAACACCACATTCAAACCCACTGCCAACATCTGAATTCGCACATGCTGCAAACGGGTCAGAGCGTGACTTCATTTCAAACGAGAAGTGACAAGACAAGCCCGAACATGCAAACCCACTTCACGTTTATCAAGGTTTTTGCGACAAGTATGCACCAGGCCGAAAGTGTCGATATAGAGTACAAACGCGGGAGGCTGTACAGAACCTCAGACTGTCAATTTTTGCATTACGACGGGGACGACTTTGGTTACGCCATCAACACGTCGGGAGACAGCGTCAAATGTAGTATCTTGGGAAAAACAGAAAGAGAAGACGGCGTGTTATTTGCGGTAAAGTTGGCAGCGGAGGCGGCAGCCACGACATGGATGGCGTGCGATAAAGGAGTGCAAACCAGATTCGTCCGCATGCACATACACATATTGCACTCGACGACAGGGGTCATGTTTGTGTACAATGACAAGTGCAGGTCCGTCGTCAAGATCAATCCCTCTCCACCACTGTGTGTGAACGCCTGCTACACGTCAGAAATAACAGGCAAAATTTTGACAAACGCGGAGGTGGAGTCATTTCGCGTTCCGAATGGAAGTTGTGGCGTGGAGTACACGTTTCCTTCCTTGCTGGGAAAGGTATTATCTGCTGCGTTGAACTGTGTTGTTTCTGTAAATCTAAACCGACCAACAAAGCTGACGAACATTTTCTGCAGGTGAACGTATACAAATCGACACGCAAGAGCCGCAAGGTTACATTCAAGGCGTTCTGTCTGCTGTCATCGGTCGAAGCCGCTTTGCAAACCATATGCGCCATCACGGGGATGAGTTCGAGTTTTGAGGTGACCATGCACATGCTTGTTTTCGAATGCAAAACAGGAAAGGCGATGGACATCCGTCAGAATGGGTTTGTGCAAGACTTTGCCACGCAGGTTTTTGCAGACACTGGCTGCCATTTCGAGGCCGAGCTGCAAGAATTGAACGTGCACGCTATACTGCAATGGAAAGGAATCGAACTTTTGTTTGACCGGCTGTACCCACAGACACAAATTTCAGAGCAGACACGGCGGCACATTTCATCAATAATTTTAATTATGAGCATTACACGCCTCGGGACAATCATATTCAGAGTTTCTTTGAAGCAATGCTCCACTGCCGCATTGAAAGAACAGCAACCATACACTCAAGATACTGAAAATGCAATTACCGCGATTCTTCGGTGCCTGCATCTTGCATTCAGCACCTTTGAATCTCCTTTCAGTAGGTCTTGAGCACAGATGCTTGGTCAACCTCTTTGATTCTGTTTCAATAAATTTCTAGTATACATTAACCAAGAAAGACAGAGAGAGATCACGCGTTGATCGGTAAAACCAACCATGAAACATTAGTCCGAGACATGAAGTCCCTCGTCCATGGACCGGTCAACATTCACCTTAGAAGACAGCCCCGTGGCCTCAAACTTGTCCTGCATAAATGTCATGGCTAATTTTGCCTTTGACGAGTCCGAGCAGGTGAAAATGTCACAAACGGCTGTGCCCTTTTCAGGCCAGGTGTGCACAGAAAGGTGGCTCTCGGCCAGCAAGGCGACTGCTGTGACCCCCTGCGGCTCGAATCGGTGGCTACAGGATTTGAGCCAGGTCGCCTCTGCAACCGCACACGCATCAAACAACACCTGTCTGACGAATTCCTCGTCGTCAATCAGTTTTGTGTTGCATCCAGTTAGCGTGAATAGGATATGCAGCATGAAAGGTGCCATGTTGTCGCGTGAAGCCATGTTTATATAGAAAAATGAATTTCGCGTTTACAACATAGGCGGCCGTCCCGTAGACCAGCCAGAGGCGGGCAGCTGTGTGATTTTTTTCTCAAATCATACACCAAAAAACAGCATTTCAAGGCTTGCGAATTTTTGTGCGCAGTCAAACGACATCGCGCAGCCAAATTGAAATATATATATGTACAAGAGAACTACCCACGGCGAAAAAAAACCACCTACTTGTCAGAATGGCTTCAGTAACCGCCAACACGGGGTCAAAGGGGTTTGTTCTGTTTTCACCAACCAAGTGTCCGAATTGGGAAGGGCTGCTGCGGGCAATCGGTTTTGCGGGCAGAATGAATGCGGAAGACAACGACTGCTTGATTTTAAGACACATTCTCATACCATCAAAAGAATTCCAGGGTCATTTACAACTGTACCGCATCAAGAATACATGCCAGAAACCCGGAATCATTGACCTGGACACTGACTTTTACCCAGATCTGAAAATATTTCAGGTAGGACAGGCAGTGCCCGTGTCAGACCTCGTTCTTTCCGTGTTTCAAAACAAGGAGTGGCTTCAGCACTTTGACATAATTACCCAGATCTGCGTTAACCTCTTGTTAAACTATTACAACCTTCCGATGAATCCGATTCGACCCGAGGACAGGCCAGATTTTGAGAACTTATTTGCGGCTCCCTCCAGACCACCATGCACACTGATATTGCAAGGCCACTTTTTCAAAAGGTGTACCATTGGCTTGTTGAAATCGTCGATAGGACAGACATTTAACATGGCAGATCCAAAGATTCACGCCATTGACACATATCGTTCTTCTCGGAATGGCATCAGAAAAAAATTCAGGCGTTTCATGCATTTCAAATTTGACGAAAGCATGAAAGAGAGCATGAAGAAGTCGATTGTGTCGGGTGGTGCGGTGTCCATGGCAGAAGTGCTGAAACACCTGGATGATGCCATCAAAGATCCCGCGAACGTAGGTAACATATCAGCATTAACGGCCGTTGTGGAGGAAATCCGGAAGAACAACACCAAGGAGGCCGCATTGATGGCTCAGATGACCACAGATCTTGAAACGTACAGGGCAAAATTGAAAGTGGCGGAAGATAGTCTCGCCGCGCAGACGCTGACAGAGCTGGATAATGGGGAAATAGTGAACATTGCAAATCTTGCATCTGTGACAACGGATAAAACGGTCGACAAGTTGCAATGCAATCAAGCACTCGAACGGTGGCACGATGCGAATGATTTCGATGTAGAAAAAGGTTTCAAAGTATCATATGCTGGTGTTTCAAATTTGTATTATGCAATTTACTACTTGATTCAAAGTCTGCCAGACCCCGAGTTTGTTGATGCGTCCGAAGAACCACCTGACCCGGACATGGTGGCAATAGCAGACGGCTTCTTGGCCGAAGACGTTGTCGGTGCAGGACCTGCAGAACCCCCGCTTTTCCCTTCGACCCACCCTGAAATGCCGCAAGTCCCGACGGCCCTTTTCACAGAGTTGCTGCAAAATCTGCGTATCGAACCTGGATCTGCCCCGCAAACAGACAAGGCATTGGAAACAATAAGCAAAATTAAGGCAGCAGTTGTCGATGATGTGGTAAAGTACCAGATCACGGGAGTCGAAATACAAAGACTTGTTCAGGCAATTCGGAATCTCGTGGAACTTCAAATGCCATCTGCGATAGCTTGGCAAGCATCTGAGAGCGGCATCACAGATACGATCAAAGTAGCCGTGGAATCAGCAATTCAGCATGTGATAGAGACTGGAAAGTCCATGTCGACTGCAACAGAAGCAGATGAAATACGAAAAATGCTTGATGACCTGAAGCAAAAATATCAGTTGAGATTTGAAGAAGCCGATTTGAAAACACTTGCCGATGGTGTTCAAAACATTGTCAACCACCTGTTCGCACCCATTCAAGAAGAGCCGCCTGCCGTTGCCGAAATTCCGCCAGGTGATGGCGAACAGCCGCCTGCCGTTGCCGAAGATCCGTTAGTCGGTCTTGAGGATCCTTCTTCAGATCATGATAGTGCTTCCGACGGAGATATTGTTGCAAGTGCAGAAGACCTCCTGATTGACAGGGGAACTGAATTGGTCAAAGGCGCTCTGGAGAGCGAAGAAAAATTCACTGAATTGGAAGAATTTGCGCAAGGTGTGATAGATAGCGGTGATTTTGAGAACGTGAATACGCACATGAACGAATATTTGCAGACAGCAGAATCAACCACTCTGAACTTGGTTAAATACTATTTGCTTTCAGTATTTCTCAGCATAACATACGTCCGAAAGAAGGATGATAAAAATACACCGGCGCTCAAGATAAGCAACAAACAGGTCCTCAGCAAGTTTTCTTCCGTCACTGGAGAAAAAACGTTTGCAAAAATACACAAGTTTTTGCAGTGGTATCTGGCGCAGAGCAAGGTACCCAAAACAACCTATTTGGATGTAAGCCAAGACAGTAATGGTGTTTTGTTAAAAACCTTTGTGGATAATCAAGACTACGCGTCAACGATAGATTTGATTTGCTTCATAGGTGCCGTGTTTGACGGGGAAAACTGGCCCAAAACCGCTATGCAAGGGTTATTTGCGAACGGGTACGATTTCGACGGAAGAGCAACGGGTATTTTACAGGGTTTCTTTTCCAACCCACAAGCCAGAGCAAAATCTCTGGGAGAATTCAAAAAGGCCATTGCCGGATTCGTGCCATCGCCACCCGCCGCAACGGTACCCGCAAGCCACGCGGCGTACTACCCGCCTCCGGCGTACGACACAGCCTATGCACAGCAGCCCGTGCAACCCCTTTTCCCTGTATACAGGGAGCCCATGCATGCCCAGTTTCATTACTCGCTTGGTTACATGTACTAGATAGATCAGGTGCTAACATCACATTCGCAGACGCAATGCAGTCACTGCCATCGAAATAGAGCATCGCCATATTCTGAGCAGTCGGTTTTGATTAAAAATGTATATAAATATTATTTGCCTAGTGCAACTGTCATGGCTACTAACATCAAAGAGCGCGAAAAAAAATGCCCCGTGAATGTGTTGAGCTCAAACATGGATACCTATGTTTTGAACAGTGTTGTGGGATGGAGTCCAACATCTTGGTATGAACACATGTATGCGTTGTTTGCAGGTGCCGAGGTCCGGAAACAAACAAGGCGCAAATCTGTGCAATTCGCTGAGTTCAGACACTGGAATAAGGACAAAAAGAAAAAGGCACTATTAGACCTCAGAAAGCAACTTGACAGCGGAGAGATAAACAAAAAGGTGCTTCTGGAAACTATACAAGACTTCACGTTAATTTGCCCCGGGTGTATCCCCAAAAGAGTTTCACATTCGGCACATGTTACAACGATCATTATGAACACATGCACGTTCAAGAATCTGCCCGACATCAAGTTGGTCAGTGATGACATAAACGCAGGATCGCTGGTTTACAACGACGTTGCAACCATGTTTTTGCAACCACAAGTCACCTCCAACGACATTTCAAGTCTATCGTACACAGACCAATTCCAGGTTTATTCCGGACTCAAAACTGAAGCGAATGTCATTTACGAAATGCTCGAAAAGGACGGCAAGCTCTACTTTGGACAGGACAACGATTGCACCAGATGCATACGGGATGAATACAACATTGGACTCAGACATGAATTGAAACATAGCACTGAAATGGAATTTGACATGAAAATAATTCAAGACCGTATAGATACCATGCAACAGCTCCTTAACACGGGTCGCGTCGTGTCTGTGCCTGCAAGCACAAAGCTTTACACCGATGCCGACCAAATTTACGTTCCCATTTTTGACGAACAAAGAGGCCTTCATCAAAACTTTTTTGTGCAGGTTCCAGCTGAGATCTATAACGAGTTGATGCAATACTTTGAAGCTGAAGTAGACGACGACGATTGCCTGTACTGGTTAGAATTAACCAAGACCCTGCACTGCGACACGTGGACATGTGCAGCCAGCAAGATTTACCAGTCATATTATCTGTGGAAGAGCCAGAACAATCCCATGAGCAAGTACCTGGAAGCCAAGAATGCCAAGATGCACAAAGATATACAAAATATCCTCTCCAGATTGCACCAACAAACAAGTGTCAATCCTTACCACGATGATAAAGTCCTGCAGGAGATCGTGGAAACCATTGTGGTGCTAAAAACTATGTGGATTTTTTTCAAGCAAGTGCAAGACCCCGGTATTTTCTTTCAGCCTAGTCAGAGCAGTGACGTGGCAGTAGTGGAGGATCACAACCCGTCGCTGCAAGATTTCAAAGAAAGGGAGTGGGGTAACATCAAAAAGTTGTTTTCTATTCTGGTACTTTTCAACAGCGTCAAACACATGCCCGAGAATCCGGACCTGCAAGCAAAAGACAACCTAGAGCTACTTGTGAAATTTTTATACGGCGAGCTCTCTATATTTAACGAAATCATCAGAGTCAACGATATTTTTCAGGAGAACAGTGTCAATGAAGAACAAGATTATCAAGCCGCGGCAATTCAAGAGCAGTTTCCCTGGTTTGTTCTTCAAAATATTTTAAATACTGAGCAAGCGTTGAAGATGTCAAAGACGTTGGTAGAAGCCAGCACCGAATTGACTATCATGGACACAGATTTGGGGGCTCTTATTTTTGTGGCACTGATTGCCTTTTTGTACGTTGTCGGGGGTCGGCCATTTAAGATTGATGAAGTTTTGGCTAGCTTGTTGATAGAGGGGATCGGAGGTGGCGGTGCTCTGTTCAGGGCAGCTGTTAGCATTGGGGCGGAGTGTGCAACGGCAGCCGTTCGGATATCAGGCGCTAATGCGTCTCAAAATGCATTGGAAGATGGCGACAGAAACACCACAACATCTGATCCCACGATGATTGATAACGGCAGTCCGGCCATAGAGGACGTGCAAGCACCTGATATTACGCCGATCGAAAACGGCAGTCCGGCCATAGAGGACGCCCCTACACCTGATATCACGCCGATCGAAAACAGCCGTCCGGCCATAGAGGACGCCCAACCTCCTGATATCACGCCGATCGATAACGACCGAGACAGCGCTCTTCCGGCCATAGACGACGCGCAAGCTCACAATATTCTGAGCATGAAAAGCGCTGATATCCGACCTGTCACCCTTGACTCGTACTTGCAGTCTTTGCGCACTCGTCTGCAAGAAGCCCTCGGACCTGCGTCAGACCCGTCCACAAATGTCGCGTACCAGTACATTCAAAATGACGAATTTCTACAAACATACCTGCCAAGAGAACTGACATTGGATGATGGTATTGAATTGGAAAACGTGGTTGACAGAGTCTTCAAACTTGTCCAAATTGACCAGAAGATCAAAGCCCTACCCGATGACTTGCCAGAAATCACCGAAGAACAAGCACGGGAAAGGCTGTCAACACTGAATGCAGACATTGAAACCTTGAAGGAAAAACAGAAAGCAATTAAAAAAACAATTATCAAAGAACAAGCAGAAGGTCAAAAATCCAAGGTAAGCACTCACCAGTTCAGGATAAACAAGGACCTATTGCATGACAAAAAAATCATTTTCGAAAACATGCAAACCCTATTGCAACTCCTCCAAGCAAAACATGACTTGCGTAGTGAGTGATTTGCCCATGAGTATATATGTTTCAAAGACATTTCGAATTTATTGAACGCGTATGCTATGCGACCGGTCTGATACAAGGCCCGTTTTGTGGGTTTTTTCGTACTTTGCGCTGACATGGCTGGCCTGGCTCCAGCCGCACACTTGCTTCTGCACCGTTGCCGTGTTGTGCTATTTCAGCTTCGCTGGGGCGTGCATTACGCACAATTCCATGCATGGTCGCACTTTTGTAAGCCCGTGGCATGAAACAATTTGGAGACACTTACTTTCTGGTAGTTATGGACACCCTGTCTCCACGTTTGTTCCAGGCCACAATCTTTCGCATCACAGGTACACGCAGACTGCCATGGATCCCATGCGCACCTCGAAACTCCGCTACAGATGTAATGTGCTAAATCTACTATTGTTCCAGCCCACCGTTTCCGCCAGCGTTTTTCGGCTAGACGTGCAATACTTGTTGCTGAAGAGACACTGCAGGCACAGCTATTACAGCACCTGCGTCAATGAATGGCTAGTTCTGGCCGTCTCGCAATTGGGACTCTTGATGATGGATCCTTCCAAGTTTTTGATTCTTGTGTGGGTTCCTCATCTTTTTGCGCAATGGGCCATCGTCACCATGAACCTGCTGCAGCACGATGGCTGTGACGTAGACAGTGACAACGGCATGAACGGAAGCAGAAATTTCACAGGAACTATCATCAACTTTCTAACCTTCAACAACGGGCTGCACACAATCCATCACATGAATCCAACATTGCACTGGAGTAAACTTCCTGAATATCACGAGAAGATGGTGAGCGGCAAAAACAACCCCAACCTGAACCAGTGCTGCATGGCGACGTACGCTTTCAAGGCCTTCGTGTACCCCGGCAAGCGGGTCAATTACGATGGAGAGGCTGTGAAACTTCCTCCCGCAGAACCCGACGCAGATTGGATTGTCCATCACACCCCGGAAGGCGTGACACGTAAAGACTACGATGTATGCACCACGGACCTTCTCAAATTGTTACCGCTTCTGTCCATGAAAATCATGTGCCCGACCTATTCGGCACAGTTCAAGGTAGATTAGCCTTCCGCATGGCATTCGCACAGAGCGTGGCCCTCGTGCTTGAATGTGGCTGGATCAAAGGCTTGGCCCGGCTCTGTCTGCAGCTGCTCCCATTGGTTTTACCAATGAACACCCGATCTCTCAGTTCAAGGTAGATTAGGCTACCAACTGCAAAAGGTATGTTCCAGCCGCGCGGCGGAACTGACACAAGATGTTGTATAGAATAACACCCATTGTCGCAAAGTCTTCCTGCCAAGAGTCCTCCAATAGAGACGGCTGCATTACACCAGCGCAGAAACCTTTCGATGGGTACATATATAAGCCACCACAGCACAATCAGTGCCAGCACACTTATGGCGTCCTGGGATGAACAAACAATTCTGGCACGCTTTCAAGGCAGCAAGAAATTCGTGAAAGAAAACATTTTTCGCCCAGACACCCTGCGACAAATCACGGACTCAGATTTGCTGGCGGCACAAGGTGCGTTTGAGCGTTTGCTATCGGACTCAGACGAGAAAATCACCGCCACTGCACTTGAAAAGTTTCCGTGGACACGCGACCTGCATGGCCCGTATGTTCAAGACTTTCGTGTCGGACAAACTAATTTCTTACCAAGTCTCACCCCAAAAGATATTGTGTTTTTCTTCAGTAGAAGCGATGATGCCGGGGCCGTCCTACATGACTTGACCGTGAAAAAGATCCTGACTCTGCACAGGATTTTGGATGGGTTGTTTGGAATCGGCGTAGTAGAGTGCCGGCAACGGGTTTTCAATTCCGTGCTTGGTTTCAGTTCCATGACGGTAAATAACAAAGAGCAATTTATTTCCGCACTAACAGTGCTGTGCAACGACACAGTTTTGAATCCGTCCGAGTACAATGATATTTTGAGGCAGCTTGGGTTTTTATTCAGTGATGACACGCGCACATGGAACTTTGACGAGCTCAGGTTTGACACGGACATACGGCGGAAAATTTGCCACACTGCCTCTACGACATGGATTCAACAGCGTTTTCGCACACAGTCTCGCTCTTTGTATAAAGAGGCTAGCGACGCCAAGGCACAGCTTGCCAGACCTCTGCACAGCGATGACACTGAAAACGAGTACAAAGAAAAAGTTTCACGATTCAGACAGATGCTGCATCAAAACGAGCGGAAGAGAATCAAGATCAAAGACTGTGACAACGGCACCGGTCTCGGGGCGTTTGCGCTAAGGGAATTTTCAGCAAGAGACGTTGTCTGCGAATACGTGGGGGAAATCATCTCGAAGGACCTTCAAAACAAAATTGAACAGTCGAACCAAACCCAAGCTATGTACTTTATGCAAATGTCACCAGAAGACGACAACAACGTCATCGACAGTTCTGTGTTTGGAAATATTGGAAGATATCTCAACCACTCGTGCGACCCAAATTGCTGCGTTGTGTTTGACGACGTGCTAAGGTCAAACATATTTTTGACCAGGTGCAAGATCAAAGAAAAGGAAGAGTTGACATTTGATTACTATCCGGAGACGCGCATGTGGGATGTTGCCAAATTTCACTACGCACGGCACCAGGACAGTTTCTTCACTAGCTTGTTTCATGAAGAATGTTCTGACTGGAGCCGAGTGGTGTCCGCATTCAAAACTCGCTACTGGACCAGGCCAGACATTGACCAAATACCAACACAGGACGCACTGGATGAACTTGCGTGGATCTACAGAAAAAGAAGGTTTGCGGTGGCATTTGCTGCGGATAAGGGCGCCAGGTGCGCTGAAATATACTCCGCTGCGTTTGTCCTGCAAATTGTTTTGGGGATGCAAAGCAGGGGGTATGTAAAACCGTATTACGAGGTGTTGGAACCCTGTCTGTGCGGGCACAGATGCTGTTCAGGTTTTATGAACTTGTCCAGAGACGACGTAGAGGAGCTAAACAATTACAAATCCTTCCCGACAACACTGGAACAAAATACAGCCGAGCAGTATTACAAAAGCGCACTCCGCGACCACAGGCCCATTCATTATGCTTCCAAGGAACAGGACAAACTTGCATCAAGTCTATGGCAATCAAAAAGCGCCCTGCAGCAACACATATGCCGACTTTGTCTCACGTGATGATCACGAAACCCACGACAAGGCCGCCCAGGCAGGCATCACGACAAACACAAAACAGAGTACAAAAAGCTCCAAAAAGGCCAACAGACATACCCTGATACCGCGTAAAATCATAAACAACGCCTTGCTAGACCAACATTGCATGTGCAAAATATATTCGCCAATTCAAATCGCGGCATTGTATATATATAACAACGATTCAGATTGCTCGAGTACAAGTATATGGATGTACACATTCATGGAAATTCTTTGAAGGCCCCGGAGAAGAGGTATTGGTACATGATTGCGCTGGCTGATGAGGGCAAGGGAGTTCCGATGTCATTTTTCTTTACCAAAGACGACTTGAGAAAGGCAGTCAGCGAAACGAACGTGTCAGACGTTTCGATTTGGATTGAGCATGGTACCGCGACAAAGGAAAATATGGGTGAACTTGTTTACTGGTGGGTCGATGACACCGACGGGCTGTATATTATTGCACGTTTCGAAGCTGGGCTTCGCTCAAGCGCTCTTCAAAGTTGGATTCGGGATGGCCTGTACACCGGAATCTCGCTTGGATACAAGAGCGAGTACGATTATCGCCTCAGCGTGACAGGCAAAAAGATTTACGAAATCTCTATTGTGCACAAGCCGTTCCACGCAGCATGTCGCATCAAGCAAATATTATGCGGTGGCGGCGTGACCCGAATAGAAGAGGCCCTTGATCGAATTGCACGAAAACCTCAAAACCAGGACCCGTGGAGTGCGTTGGGCAGTTTGGCAAATCCTGCGATTTAGCCTAGAATCTTTGGGGCTTGTCTGTTGAAATGAATGATATATAAACCCTGAAAAACAGTTTTGAAAATTTCATGCGCGCAAATGATGAAAACTGCAGTCCGGTGGTGCTCGAATCGCAAACATGCTTCATGTGCCAACATGACACAGATGATGAAATAGGCATTTGTTCTACTAGAGCTTCCACTCGATCCCGAACTAGGAACATGCAAGATCCCCACAATCTCTGTATGGAATGTCTACCAGCATATTTTGCTAGCGGCCGCGTCAACTGCAGCATTTGCAGACAGCCAGTAGACTGGGACATTGTGTTTCGGATCCCCGTGGAGCACCGTCCTGCCGTTCGTGAAGCCATCGCGGAGGGTGAACAGGCATCTGCAGTTGACCACAACACCGTTTTCACAGAGCAGGTGCTACAAGCAGAGCTAATGCAAGACAGCGAATCCGACCGACAAGCTAACATCGCCGCTACGGGATATATTCCATTGGAAAATGGAATGAATATGCCCATTCATGACGACGGGCAGTTTTGGCTTCCCACGGACAGTTTGGAAGACCGAATGTGGGCGTGGAATCCTGAAAATATACCAAAGAACAAACGAATTCTGTGGAATACGTTGCAAAGAAACACCCAGGGCACTTGGTTCGGCTTGAATAACCTGTACTTTCTTGCACTGAGTGGCTATGCGCAATCGTTTCAGGATCTACTGGGCATTTATAATTATTCATCAGAATGGAATTTTTCCGATTCCGTCAATACAGACACGATACTGGAATACTTTCTGCCTCGACTGTTATGCGATGTACTGCAGGTTTCTGAGGACGTTCCCGGGATTGATAATGCAGGGCGTTGCCAAATAACGCAGTACCTTTTAAAGCAGGAACGGGTACCCTTCCATGTGGAAATATGTGATGGGCAAACCACCATTGACATGATGACACTTCGACCCTGCATGCCGTTGTACGAGATTCTGGAGCTTTGCAGCACGCAAAGACAGGCGCTGGTAACACGACAGTCTTGGGTCGGACAACAAAGGCACATTGTAGAATATTTATCTGCAACGGGCGACACGTTTCTGCATCTTCTCATGAAAAGAAGACCATGGCCGAGCATACTGGGAACATCTCTCATGGATGCGTACATGCAGCGAGACGATGAATACATGACCATGGCGCTTTCTGAGATTGACTACGTCTTGCAGGATCAAGCATCGATACAGCAACACGTCAATAGCCTCAATTATGCAGGCAGAAGCGCGCTTTCTATGGTGGTGAACTTTGATACCAACATCACCGGTGTCAAGGCAAGATCCGATGAGACTGCCTCTCTGAACGAATGGAGGTTGAAGGCAAATAAAATCGATCGTTTTCTCAAGCACAATATGCTGTGGAAGGTGAACGCGTCCAATGAGCTGCGGGCTTTCATGGATCTGACAATGAGTATCATGACTCATTGCAGACAGCCGTTGCTTATGCGCACACCATACAACACGGCGCATTATACAGAAATATTATCGCTGCTGGTTGCACCCATCAGGACCTTGATTGCGGCCTGCTTTCGCTTTTGGCATGACGGACAATACGAGCAGGACATTGATTCGAGAGATATTTTCAAGCACATGATTTGCATGCAGGACTTGAAGACGGTGCGAAAATTCATTTCACGTGGTAAGATTATTGATATTGATGCGGAAACATATGACAATGAAACGGGCTTCTCAGCACTGGACCTTGTCGATTTCTTTCCGCTAGACATTGTGAATCCGGAAAGATCAAGCAAGATTGAACTCGTGCACCTTTTGACAAGTCACGGTGCCACGTACGGTTCCAACATCTCAAATAACTATTGATATCCATTGACTCGCGCGCTGTCATATGTTGTATCATTACCATATATATGTAAACCTGAATATGCCCCTGTCACTGTAAAATGCTAGCTGAACAAACGATTGAGCGAATAAAACTCATCCTGAACTCCAGCCCCACCTCGTTTGATTTGCAAAGTTCAAATGGCAAGCGCGAGAAGGAGGAAGACGGAGAGGGCGCAGAAAGTGGCCCCAGTAAGCGGCAAGACGTTGGTAGTTCAAAAGAGGAGACGCTGCTCGCAGAGATCGCACGGCTTCGGCGTGAAAATGACGAGATGGCAGCTAAACAATCGGCCATCAAAAAGGAATTGGAATGCGCCATGTGCACAGACATCAGCGAACAAGATGTTGTCCTCAAATGTGGACACCACTTTTGTTTGCCATGCCTCGACACTTGGCGGAACACTGGAAGGACCAATGGCCGAAAGTGCCCATCATGCCTCACTCCATACGAACGAGAAGATTATCGCCAGCATCGCGCGTTTCAAAACATTGCTGAAACTATGAAGTACACGAAAATTTTTCCAGTTGATCAAAAGTATATCGGGGATCTGTCTGAGGACGGCAAGCGTCATGGGCAAGGATTGGTCAAGTATCCGAACGGGGATGTCTACGAGGGAAGTTGGGTAGATGACCACAGGGAAGGGCATGGGGTGCTGACACTTAAAAACGGAAATGTCTACGAGGGAAGTTGGAAAAATGACCAGGGTGAAGGGCATGGAGTGCTGACATTTAATAACGGTACTAGACTTGAAGGGGAATTCAAAGAAGACATGGTACACGGCCATGCAACGGTTACCTACGCCGGCGGGGCTAAGTACGATGGCCTCTGGGAACGGGGCAAAAAGAATGGCCATGGAGTGGAATTCCTGAAAGACGGTAGTAGGTATGAAGGAGAATTCAAAGACGACATGGTTCATGGCCACGCAACGGTGACCTATGCCAACGGAAATAAATTTGTAGGCGCCTTTGAAAAGGGCAAAAAGAATGGCTATGGAGAGGCGACTTTTCCCAGCGGAAGCGAATACAAGGGCAATTGGAAAGATGGCAAAAGGCACGGCCACGGCAGCAGTATTTCGTTCTTGGGAGGATTGAAGATAACATACGAAGGCGAATGGGAGGCAGATGAACGTCATGGTTATGGCACGAGCACTGGTCCAAGTGAAGGATTTGTTTACAAGGGTCAGTTTCACAGGCACATGTATCAAGGCCACGGCGTAGAAACTAGAGCTGATGGAAGTGAGTACACTGGGAACTGGTACGGTAATTATAAGAACGGACAAGGCACCATGAACTTCTCCGACGGCCGCGTGTATAAAGGGGAGTTTTACAACAACCAATTACATGGGTTTGGGGAAATGACATGGTCTAATGGCGAACATTATGTCGGCCATTTTCGTAATGGTGTAAGGGAAGGTCGGGGAACTTTGAAGTATGGTGGTGATAACAAAGGCAGACAATATGAGGGTCATTTCAGTTCGAACGTGCCCAACGGTGACGGTTTCATGACCTACGAAAATGGGGAAGCGTATCGGGGTCAATGGCGCGATTCGGTGAAACATGGCACAGGAACTTACACTTGGCCCGACGGCAAAATGTATAAGGGTCAATACCAAAATGGCAAAAAGCAAGGTCAAGGAAGTCTTACCTATGCCGACGGCAAAAAATATGAGGGTCTTTGGCAGAATGGCAAAACGAATGGTAAGGGAACTCTAACTTGGCCCGACGGCAAAAAATATGACGGCGAATGGCGTGACGGCTGCTGGAACGGTCACGGAAAAATGACTTGGCCTGACGGCAGAGAATACGAAGGTCAGTTTCCCTCGGACAATGTTGACGATGATGGCAATTTTGTTGGGGCCTAGTCACGTCATCAAGCAAATAATGTATATAAATAATCACTTGCGCTTCAAAAAATGGCAGTGGCATGTGGGTACAACCAAAGTGCCGCTGTGAGTGAAGATGGATTTTTGTTTTTCTGCGGTGAGCATCAGGCTGGCTTGATTGGGTACGGGGACGCTGCGAATAAACATGACGCCAAAGTAGCCGTATTTACACAAGCACAATGCATTCCAGCACCAGTGCTGATGGTGTCTCTCGGATCGGTTCATACTGGGATTGTGACAGATGAAGGGGAACTGTTTATGTGCGGCAGAGGAAATCATGGGATATTGGGAGTGGGCGACCTGAATGGCCGAGACATACCAACAAGAATTCCAAAAAACCTTTTTCATGGCGAGGCGGTGTTGATGGTCGCGTGCAGGTACACACACACTGCCGTTTTGACGCAGCCTGGCATGGTATATACTTTTGGAAACGGAAAAAATGGAAGACTTGGACATGGCGATGAAGTGGATCAACTTTCACCAAAGCGTGTTGATTCTTTATTTACAAAAGGTGTGCATGCTGTGATGATTGCCGCTGGTGTTGCGCACACGGTGGCTCTGGACAAAGATGGTAACGTCTTTACTTGGGGGAACGGTGGAAAGGGAAGACTCGGGCACAATGACGAACAAAATCAATTGGAGCCAGTGGAAGTGAACCCTGCATGCTTTGGGGGTCGCAAAATCACATTCATATCCGCAAACGGACTCCATAACGCAGCTGTGACAGCGGAAGGGCTTCTGTTTACATGGGGCTTGAACGCATCAGGGCAACTTGGCCATAACGATAATACAACCAGGTTTACCCCCACGCTAATGCAGACTGGACCGCTTGCACAAGCCTTGGCAGTGATGGCCGCGTGTGGCGTGCGATTTACTTTGGTGGTCACACGCGACGGTGGTCTGTGGGCAACTGGCTGCAATGAGATGGAGCAACTGGGACTAGGCGATTTTCATGACCGGTTCTTCTTTCATCAGGTAGGGTTATCAAATGGATTTTCGCGTAGAAGAGTTACGACTGCAGCTGCAGGTCGACACCATTCTGCAGTTGTCACGAGTGACGGGGAAATCTGGACTTGGGGCGCAGGTTGCGAGGGAGAACTAGGGCACGGTGTCTCGTCTCTTGATACCCAGTTTCTGACTGTGCCAACAAGGGTGCAAGGGTTTGACGAAGAGCATACGCGGATCGGGCGATTTGTCCGACCAAGAGCCGAGCAAACGCTGCCTGTTTTAATGTCGCTTCACACGCGCCTGGGTGCACAATCCCTGCTGTCCACACTAAGCGATGATTCAATAGAAGAGATCATCAACTCACTGGTTGCTGTGCCTGGCCGGGTGCGAGAGAACAGGTCTCTGATGACACTGCTTGGCTTTGCAAACGTGCCGAGACTCAGAATGTGTAGGACGTGCAACCTTCCCGTTTCCTGAACCGAAACTTCGTGTGTCCAGTCAACAATCTACTTCTGCGGACAGACCCGGCCGAATTCATGGCCGTCGTCTTCGGCTTCGTCCACAGGTAACGCGCGGCGAATCTTGGCGGGTCTCACTTTTTTGCCGTTCTTTCCGTCCTCTGGGTATTTGTGCATTCCACGCGACGGAATCGAAGGCGCACGCGACGCGCGGTCGCCGAAAACAAACCTCGGTGGAGGCCTGTAGAACTTCCCGCTCATGTACGAAACGAGCAAGGATGCACACCTCGGACGCGCCGGAGCGGCACTGGGCGCGAGATACGCAGACGCCTCCGCAGCAATCGACAGCAGCAAAGCCAGTGTGATGATGCAGGCCGTGAACACAAGCTGCTGCGTCGCCGCAAGCACCTCGCTCGTAGTCGCGGGCATAATGGCGCTCTTTTTTGGATGAACGCTGCCCGTCGTGTTTTGATCTTGTTCATAAATTGAGTAATAATTTATCTCAACTCTTGGATTTTGACACTGTACTGCTGATTTCTACTCATTACTGCCTTACGCATCTGTTCGCATTGTTTTGAAACATTTTTCTGCACCCGCAGAAAATACTGTACTAGTGGTTCTCTACGCATTACTGCTTTACGCATCTGTTCGCGTGGTTTTCTCTGTCATAAAAATACTTTCCACCCGCAAAAGTTTTTGTACTGCTGATTTTCACACGAGCGAGATATGGGTTCGATTTGGTTTGTTTTAAAATAACACACGGGCATTCCGCCTACGCAGCGCGCACGGCGCTTGCCGCGGCATGGTATTTCGAAACCAGGAATGGAAGTACAGCGCGTGGAGCAGAGACCGCTTTGAGAGATTTGCGAAAGACTCGTGCGCATCAGAGAACAGATTCTGTACGGTCATCTACATGATTGGCGACGACTCGAGAATGGAAGTTCTACAGACCTATACCGAGCGCTTTTCTGGCTCATTTTTCTCCGAGCTTGACATGCACATTCCGGAACGAGTTCACGAGTTCAGGCGCGTTTGGGATCATCAGGATCCAAACAACCATGGCACTGATACCTTTTTGGGCATACGCAAGTTTTTGGCACCCCGCCTCAGAAGTGACCAGAAATTTGCCGTGAAGTTCGAAAGCATTCTGAGTGCGTACAAGAAAGCACGGGCAGCAGGCCTCTGCCATGAAGACAAAATGACTGTCTGTGCCTGGAGTTGGTCCGTGTTCAATAGCATCAACGTGTATGAAAGCATGCTTGCATTGGCCGCGGAACGAAACATGGTGCGATCGAACCTTCGCGATCTTCTTGCTGTCATCGTCCGCAGGGCGTCCTTTGATGACAAAACATGGCTGCCTGTCATGTATCAGAGCACAGAGGATCTGAACAATTACGTGGTAGACGAGCGGTTTTGTGATTTCACCGCATTTTGTCTGCAGATTGAGTACGCAGGCATCAAACGACCGGCGCGTTGGAGGTCAAATATATCCATCTGCGAGCACAGCCTGATCGTGGATTCTACCCTCCAAAACAGTTGCAAGCATGTCTTTTGCAATCACTGCCTGCCCAAGACAAGCTGCATTATCAACTTTTGTTGCAACTTGTCTCTGCCGCCAAAGGATTGCCATTTATGCCGTGGGATACATGAAGCGTGGAAGCCATTGCACTATCCCAGGCCCCCAGCGGGTCAAATTTGTCCTATTGTACACGAAAGTGGTCTCAGCCCCAAGACGTACAAAAACATGGTTTCGGTTCAGTACAGTGCGGGTTCGTTCGCTGCAAACCTGTTTCCGGGCGATGAATGTAACCTGTTAACGTCGAAACTTCCGATTTCAAAGTTTGCGCTGCCACCAGCAGCTCATTTTCTGGACGTGGTGATGGCATGGATGTCCCCAAACCTGAAATGGGGTACGAATTCATCCATCAAAGTCACTGCGCGCGCGGCAGATACTTGGCTGGAGGCGCACATGATTGATCGGGCGAACACCAACAAAGAATCTGCAGTTATCAGCCGCGACAAAATGTTGACGGATGGACGTGGACGAATTCCGGTCTGCTTACGATGCATAGACGACGGAAGTGACGACGAAGTGGACGATATTGTTGATGATATACTACATCTCAACATTCACAAGACCAATGTTCAGGACCACGAACCTGCCCACCGCAGGCCGTTGTAGGCTAGACATGCGAAACAATCGCAGAAAGAACAGGAGTAGTTTCAGGCGGCGACTTTATGACTAAACAAGCAGAATTGTGCCCAGACACACCCGTCGGGCTCCGTGATAGATAACGCAGAATCAAGACCAGACACAATTATGAATACACTCAGTATGCAAATCCTTTGCCTCCTGAAGCAGTAATACGACTCGCTTTTTGCACCCCATTGCACGGCCACGGAGAGGGGTCGCGCTCACGTTCAAACGCGGCAAACAAGAAATGTAAGAATTATGCTTGATTTTGCCTTTCATAAAGTATTCAGAAGAAAAAACAAGAGGATCACATTCACCAATCAAAACGAGAATGGCAGCAAACATCGCAAAAGTCCACATCTAATATTCCTCGTGAGATGAAGAAGGGCTGCATTCCTCCTCTTCTGAAATTTCTTTTTCTTGCTCATCCTCTTGCGTTAGGTCGGTGTTTTCCTGCGTATATTCCTGCGCATCATCTTCTGATTCCTCCGTGGTGCTGTGAAACCAAACATTCATTTGGTCCATGGCCATGTCAAAAATTGGCTGCAAAAGCGACTCTCTGAGCGAGACACTACATGCCACGCCGGTTTCTCGTGCTGGAATGGTCTGCGTTTCAACGTTGCCAAAGACAACTCGCTTGTGCTTTTTAGCTGCTTGCACGGCCTGCGCATCTTCTGGGCCCGGTCTTTTTAAAATCGACATTTTTTTTGTCTCTGAGTCAAACCCGTGCAGGAGACTGGGCACCTTGCTGCACATAACACTCGCGTTCTCAACAAATTTGCCTAGCAAAGCACTCCTCTTGGATTATTTTGTTTTTTACCCCTTTAATGACAATTCCATGCCCTCAGACTCTTGTTTATTCTAGAATTCGGGTCGTGAGCAGTCTTACTACTAGTCAAGTGCTTTTTCATTCCCTTCATCCGCGCACAGAACGATTTGTGCCGCTTGTTGTCGTGACACTTGCACGGTGCGCGCAAATGCCCTCCATGATTGTGGTTGTACGAATCACGGCCATGTTGATTCAGGCCGCCGTTTGCATTCTTACCCGACTTCTTTTGCCAGGACTCTACCATTCCCATGCCCACGTAGGATGCTGTTTATATAGTCCCAATTGAATGGAAACTATGCGCAACGAGTTTGAAACTTGAAATACACAATTTAATCAAAACAAGCGACATGTGCTTACGAAACACCTGATCTTTCTCTCTCAACACCAACTGCCCTAATACTGCCGGCCTCCTCTACACTTCAAAACGGCATGAGAAAACTTCAATCAAACACGCTGTCTACGTCTACAATTTCTTCTGGAACTGCAACGAGGGCTGAGAGCGCCGCTCCGTCGGCATTCTCCTCCGTGCTAATCTGCTTCAGGCCACAAACCAGGACTGAGGTGACCTCGACGTCGTTCATGACGACAAGATAGCTCATAAAAACCCCGCGAGCAGGGGACATGCCCTGATAGAGCTGGCAGACGACGGAAGAGTGGCGAACAGAATCGTTCTCGCTAGTGTCGGTCTTTTTTGCAAACTTCACGCCGTTGTTATCAGAAATGACGATGCACTTGGTGCGATTGTCGGTAGAGATCTCCCACGCGGAATAACGGAGAGAGCCGTCGGACAATTTTTCCCTGACATCAATGCCTCCAAACTTTTTCTCCTTCAAACTGGAGACATGGGACTCGGCAAAGACAACCGCTTGCTTTGCCTGTGAAGGGACGAGAGCATTGTAGTCTGGAACCACAAAGCAGACAAGCCCCTTTGCAGAGTCCGACTGACGAAACCGGTACTCGTCATGCACCACGACAACGCTGGCGATGCGCGCCTGCAGGTAGAATCTGTACAGCTGCTGAATCCAGTACAATCCAGCCGTGCGCGTCCTCTGGGAGAAGCAGTGCTCCGGGATGTGAATGTCCATGGTTTTGCCGTGGTAAATGCTGCTGCTGTCATCAAAGACCAACTGCAGCGTTGAGTTGTTGGAACTGACATGAATCTGTGTGTTTTTCCCCATGACCTCTGAAGCGACCCGAACAATCGGTTTCTCCGACACTGTATCTTTTTTCTCCTGCTGTCTGAAGTAGTTACGAATGAAGTGGAAGTCGTTGTCGAAGGTCTGCGAGAAGAGCTTCTTGCTCATGATGGCGTCTGTCTGCTCACCAATCTGCGTGACGTGGTCGTACAGTTTGAACTCGGGGTACAGGCCCGGCATACAAACATCAAAGTCCGGAAGAACCTCCACGCCGGTCAGAGAAAGCCCGAACCCCTGTGTGCATTTCTCGTTGGACTTGATCTTCACATTCAGAATCACCACGCCAAACTGTTTGATTGCATCAACTCCCAGCCGCTGGTCGCCACCGCCCAGATTGTTGATGCGACAGGCGTCGGCGTATCCCATGAAATTCAACGGTAGACCGCCCCCGGGAATGACCCCTGCAGTGCCCGTGGGCTCACCGCGGCACTTCGTGCGAAGCGCTGTTTTGGGGTGGTCGTTGTAGGATTGGAAGGTCAAAATATCGACAGGCGGTTTGTCCTCCATCATCTTTGCTTTTTGAACCCGGGCCAGATTCACGGGTTTGTGTCCATCCTTGGGTTTGCCGTCATCATTGGTGTAGATACGGAATTTGGGAGGGGTGTGTGCCGCGGGCTCGTAGGGGCTGTTCAAGTACCCCGGATCCAAGACTTGCAAGACCGCAGCAGAGAGGATGAAAAGCTCCTTATGCCCATTCTCTTCCATCTTCTTCTTGCCCAGAGAGACGTCATTCGTGATCACAGCAAGTAACTTGGAAGAGGGGCCACTGGAGAATCCGATATTGGAAATGAGTTTAGTTTTTTGGGCATGCAGCTTGCGCCCAAGGGCCTTCAAGTCGTCGTGCACATTGAGCTCCAACGAGTCATCGGACGCGGATTTCATGGTCTTTGCCGGAGGCTCTTCGGCTTTGATGGTCTCCGTCGACGCTCTCTTCTTCTTCAAATCAGAAACGGGCGGTTTCTCGGCCTCCATGATGCCCGTTTTTGCTAGTTTTTTGCAATTGTACGTCGCTCCTACTCTACCCCGGTTTTCATTTTTACCAAGCAGACCTGTTTTGAAACAAGCAAAAAACATATTACCTCGAAAACAAAAAAATATACCGCATCGTGCTCTGAAAGTATGGCGTGAGCCTACAAAATCGCATGAGGCATAAGAGAAAAGAGCGGAAGGCTACATAAAACGCAAGTATTCTCTGACGCGCTGGAACTTGGGTTTCAAATTCTGTGGGTCGTAGTATGTTTGTTCACCCCCGGAGAAAAGCACACCCCACAATCGTTCCAAAACATGTCCCAGTATGGGATCGTTGTAACGCCCCAAGTCTTCTTTGATCTGCATTAACTCAGCGCGGCCATGGCGGCGTATCAATCGATCAATATCGTTGTTCGTCACTAGAAATTCCCCTCGAAACGTGCACCGTATGCCATGAAGGGATGCTGTCTCGCCAGAGGGTTTCCATCGGTTGTACATGGGTTGCAGCAAGGCGGTGTTCAAGTCTAACCCACACGTGGCAAAAAGGCAGTCGGACTGCCAAATGTTTTTGTCGCGAAAGTCAATAAAGCGGCGATGCTTTTCGTGCAAGGCTTCTTGGACTCGTTGCAACGAAACTTCATGCCCCCCCTGCACAAAGACATTCTGTTTCGCAAACACAACATCTTCGCGCAGCATGTGGTACAGCCATGAGTGTCCCTCGCGCCCCGTGTTGGGCAGACGCACCACATGCACGTTCTCGCGCGTGCCCACTGCCACTGGAGCGTTGCACTTGGAATAAACGAATACACGGTCAACGCTCAGAGCCTTCGTCCAAGAAGAAACCCAGGTCAATTGCTCCTGGCACTGCGATATTACCAAATGCACCTGATCGCGGTGGTCGTCCGAGCTCGCAGACCATTGTGCAAAAATTTCCAGTGCGTTTTTTACTGTCTCGTCCATGTTGAAATACTTGTAGTTGGCCAGGCGACCAACAAACGTAACATCTGTCTCCCGCGCAGCGAGCTTTTTGTAGCGTTGAAACAGCTGCTGATTTCTTGTGTTTGGCACGGGGTAGTACGGCTCGCCGTGGTCGTTGGAGTGCTCGAAAAATACGACCGTGTGAGGCGAGGATTGGTTCAGAAAGTGCTTGTATTCTACTGCACGGGTATAGTTGTACTCGAAACCAGGTGCATTCACGACCGAAGCGGGCTGGTAAAACCCCGTGTTGCGATATACGACCCGCTCAAAGTCCAACGAGCGGTATTCCAGCTTTGGCATCCCCGTCTGTGCAAAGTACGCGTCGATCGGCCCTGTAAAGTATACATGCCCACAATCCATGTTGCTTTTCACATCAAAGTAGTCCACGCCCAATTTCACGGTGATGCGCGGCGACGCAAACATCTTTTCAAACATGGCCGTATACCCGCCGGTCGGCAGCGCCTGATACGGATCGCTGAAGTAACGATCGTCGCGGTCAAAGCGTACGGGAATGCGGGCCAACACAGATGGCCCAAGCTCATGTGGGTACTTTCCCCACTGCTTGTAAGTGTATGGTTTGAATATCAAGTCGTACAGCATGCGCCCAACACGCTGCAGGCCGACGTGTTCAGAGTTGGTGACATTGATCGGCGCAAAGTGCACCTGCCGCCGCGCCAGCCACGCTTGCATTTCTGCGCTCGTGGACAGATTAGCCGCAAACAGGGTGTTGACTGTTTCGATGTTCACAGGGACAGGGACATGGTGCGCCCCGACGCGCGCAAGGACGCGGTGCTCCCAGGGTGTCCACTGCGAAAACTGCTGCAAGTAGTCCCACACATGCTTGTATTTGGTGTGGAAAAGATGTGCGCCATATTTGTTGACCCGAATTCCGGTCTCGTGGTCCGTGTAGTCGTAACAATTCCCTCCAATGTGATTGCGCTTTTCCAGGACCAGCACAGAGTGCTTCAGGACGCGCGCATGACGCTCGGCCAAAACCGCTGCCGACAGCCCGGCCCCGACAATGCAAATGTCGCCTTTGAGCTCGCCGAATTGTTCTTGAGGTTGTGAAATCGAGTGTGTGTGATGATGCACCGCCAGAAGAGCGAGCACGGCGAGGATGGGCGCCACAAGCACACAGCCCCGCATGGTTCCAGAAGTGCGACCCGTGTACCAGACAAAATTTGTACCAGAGTTAAAAAGAAATGCGAAAATCTTTTGTTCGTGCACGCGAAATTTCGACAGGGGTCCTTTTCTGAACCGCATCCCGTGAAGTTTGTTTTAAAACAGCTCAAGTGTTCTAGTTTTAAAACAAATTGGTTTGGGGGTTCGGGCCTCAACTGGTGCTCGAACAAAATTCAAGTTTGCCGGGGCAATA
>CEPC01022545.1_pt1 | contig 27363 bp, 19 predicted proteins | sample 530651 | NCBI WGS metagenome assembly CEPC01 (sample SAMEA2620828, study PRJEB7988) | marine metagenome | biome: marine biome (ENVO:00000447); feature: deep chlorophyll maximum layer (ENVO:xxxxxxxx); material: "saline water (ENVO:00002010), including plankton (ENVO:xxxxxxxx)" | depth 65 m | reverse complement strand
TCTGCGCCAAAGACTGAAGCTAGATGCGCTCTTAAATCGGGTTCGACCTTACTCATTTGAGGAGAAATATCAGGATGCACTGGGCCTTTATTTTGGAATACCAATTTTCTCGATACAGATTCCATTACGATCTTTGGGGAAGGTCCTATGCCAGCAGTTTGAAAAAAAGAATCTTTAGTTGCCGGTATTGATCTTCTAGCCTTCCTAACCCATGCTTCTTCAGATTCATGTGTTGAATTAGTTAGGTGGGAGCTAAGAGCAAAAGGGCTAATTAAAGGTAAAGAAATTGAACCCTTCAAAAAGTCTCTTCTTTTCATCTTTATCCTACTTTAATGAATATCGATTACTGGATCACCCAATACATCCATTATGGGCTCTACACCTAAACCAGGGTGTCCAGATGATTTCATACGTCCATTATTTCTCTGAGGTGCTCCATCTGCAATATGTACAGTTACGTAGCTATTGAAATCTGTTGCGGTAAACAAAAGTTTAGGTTGAGTGCTATGCGCTAAATGGGCAATGGTTGCTGTAACAATATCACCGCCCCAGCTATCTTCAATCGTCATTGCTATTCCTAGCTCTGTACATAGATCTCTAGCGAGTACTGCTTTTGTAATGCCGCCAAATTTACTTATCTTAATATTAACGGCATCCATTGCTTTATCATGATACCCTCTTACTAATACTCCAATATTTTTTACACTTTCATCCAAAATAAAGGGATGGGTGGTTTTTTGCCTAACCGAAAGGCATTCTTCATAGCTTTGACAAGGCTGTTCTATATAAACATCAATATCATTAACGGCTCTAATAACGCGTAGGGCTTCATGGGCAAGCCATCCTGTATTTGCATCAGCAATTAGTTTATCACCATCCTCAAGTTTGCTAGCTACGGATCGTATTCTTTCAATATCTTCATTAGGGTTTCCACCAACCTTCAATTGAAAGCGCCTATAGCCTTCATCGCGATATTTTTTAACATTACTAGCCATTGCGTCAGGCTCATTTTGTGATATAGCTCTATAAAGAACAAAATCTTCATCGTATGTTCCTCCCAGTAGTTTGCTAATAGGCATATTGGCAGCTTTACCTTTAATATCCCAGCAGGCGATATCAATTGGTGACTTTACATAGGGATGGCCTTTCAAGCATTGATCCATTACCATATTGATGTAAGAATGATCCGTTGCATCTAAGCCAATAAGATGAGGGCCAAGCTCCTTTATTCCTGCACGAACACCTTCAGCATATGATGGCAAGTAAAATGGTCCCAATGGACAACATTCACCATAACCAATCAATCCATCATCGGTCTCTATTGCAACAATGGTCGAATCAAATATATTAACAGTCTTCCCCCCGGACCAATTGTATGAACCTTCATGTAGCGGAAGATCAACTTGATAAGCAGTTATTCGTTTAATTTTTTTCATCAATGGTTCTTTTTTTTCAATTTATTAGTTAAAATATATAATAGAATATAACAAATGAGGTAATTATGAGATATAAGAGTATAATTTTAAATTTATTTTTGATTTCAGGTCTAATTTTTGCTCAGGGTAAAAAAATATATATATCAGCTGATCTTGAAGGGGTTGTTGGAGCAGTAACAGGAGAGCAGTTGGGACCTAGTGGCTTTGAATACAATCGCTTTCGTGAATTCATGACAGGTGAAGTCAATGCTGCTATTCGGGCAGCAAGGGCTGCAGGTGCGACCGAAATACTCGTAGCTGATTCTCATGGTAATGGCCAAAATCTATTAATTGAAAAATTACCTAAAGACATTAAGGTAATACGATCATGGCCAAGGCCACTGGGAATGATGGAAGGAATTGATAGAAGTTTTGATGGGGTAATTTTTACAGGCTATCATACAAGCACAGATAACCTTAAAGGTGTTCGAGCGCATACATTTTCAAGCGCTAGGATCACTTCAGTTAAAGTGAATGGAAAGGTGATGTCGGAAGGATCTTGGAATGCAGCAATAGCTGGTGAATTTGGTGTGCCGGTGATTGTAGTTGCTGGTGATGATGCGGCTGTAGATGAGGTAATCTCGTTGATTGGAAATGCAGAGGGAGCAGTGGTAAAAGAAAGCATAAGCTTTCATTCTGCAAAATCGCTCCACCCAGAAGCTGCTTATGATCTGATTGCAGAAAAAACTTCTATTGCAGTCAAAAATATTAAAAAGTACAAACCTTATAAGATTAAAGGGCCTGTAACGGTTTCAGTAAGCTTTAAACATTATCAACCATCCCAGATTCTTTCTTATGTAAAAATGTTTAAGCGCACTGACTCACATACGATCGAGTATAAAGCAAAAGATATGATAGAAGCATCCTACATTATGAGGATGCTTACTTCCTATAAGGGAGGTAGTACCTCTCCGTAACTATTGGTTGGAAAGCAAATGCTTGCTCATGAAATTTCGAGCAAATTTAAAAGAAGCTTGTCTTGATTCAGGATTTCCACCCATGGTTGAACCTCTATCAGCACACATAAATAAGCCAATTTTCTGACGCAATGGAGTTGTCATTGGAATATTAAGGAAATCCATTAATACTGCTCCATCATCACGTATTTCAAATCTACAATTTACGGTACTGTATGCATTGTCTTTTACAGAGATAGGGCTTTTTTTGTCAAAAGAATGATGCGAGTTTGGAAATACTGTAAGGCCAATATTTGATCCTGCAGATTTAGCTTGTTCAGTAAGTTCTTCACAGGCTTTTGCAGGAACCCAGTCATCTAACTCGCCTATAAGTATATGCATAGGAACATCAGAAAAAATTGGATTTTTCGGCTGCGCAATACAAGGAGGGTAAATAGATAAATGGGCAGCAAATTTATTCTGCGGATTAATTTTTTCAACTAAAGGAAGCCATCCGGAAAATAAAGCAACGCCCCCACCCAGACTCCAACCCATGATTGCAATATGATCTTTAATTATATTTGGGTGCGAAGATAATTTGTCAAGAGCTTTATAAGCATCTAAAATCATCGTCGCTGTCGTAACTTCAACTTGCGAACCAACAGTAGACTTAATTCCACGACTAGAAAAACTTTGAATTTCAAGCGTTGCGATTCCTATTGACCGGAACATCTCTAGGTACTGAAGATGATGCGACCCCCAATCCAAACTACCAGCAACACCTATGACTAAAGGGAATGGACCTTGGCCAGTTGGCAATTTTAAAATGGCATCAACTTCTTGTTCGTCTTGTTGATCAAGATTAGTAATCACATCTTTAAAGCCAAATGGGTTTGCGCTAGAAAGCGAAATCAATTCTTGGCCAAATACATACGTTACTAATAAATTGATTGTGAATAGTTTGATTAATTTCAAAAGTAACTATTTGTTATCTGTAGGTAAAATAATACCATTTTATATATTTGTTTAATGAATAGTTTATTATCATTACTTTATTTTTTTAAATAGGAGGAAAAATGATACGGTGGTTTTTCAGTTGGGCCGCAATTTCAGTGCTATTAATTGCTAATAATGATAAGAAGCTTGCTTTTGAAGCTTCAGAGGGAACATTGATTAGCGTAGATGTTTCTCCAAATGGGCGAACTATTGCATTTGATTTATTAGGTCATATTTACCTTATGCCAATTAATGGTGGTAAGGCAGAGGCAGTTACCAAAGGTAAATCATGGAATATGTTTCCACGATTTAGCCCTGATGGTGAAAAAATACTTTTTACCTCAGATAGAAGCGGTAGTGATGATCTTTGGGTTCAAGAGCTTAAAACTGGTCAGATGAAAAATATTAGTAAAATGCCTCGACCAGTGCATCAAGGTACTTGGTCAGTAGATGGCAAGCACGTTTTTGGTACAGCTCTTAATATGAAAGTTCGTCATCCAGTTTATATGTTCAATATGTATGGCAAAAAACATGAAATAATTCCAGCAGGATCACGAGCCCCTGTTACTCATTTTGAAATGCATCCAAGTAATGGTCTATTATATTTTGCTCATGGCGATGGAAGTCTCTACCGGAGTGGAGATAGAATTAAAACCTACAATATGAAAAATGGAGAAATTGAAATTTATATTGATAGACCAGGTGGCGCAGCCAACCCTACTCTATCAAAAGATGGAAAATATTTAGCGTATATACACCGCGATGACAGGCAAACAGTATTGGTCGTTAGAAATATCCAAACCAATGAGGAAAAAATTATAAATAGAGAACTTGATTATGATCGGATGGATAGTGGAAGTTTTTACGGTTCCTATACAAACATGAGCTGGCATCCAAACGGTAAAGAGATTTTTATCTCCTATCAAGGCGGAATTCACTCAGTCAATGTATCAACTTTAAAAACTAAAAAAATTAAATTTACTGCAAAAGTTAAGCGCGAAATTAAAGAGACTGTGCGATTCAAATTAGATGTGCCTCAAGAAAAAACAATAACCAGATCCCATCGCTGGTCGCAGCCAACACCGGCTGGTATCCTATATGAAGCTTTAGGTGATTTATATCTAAAAAATGGTTCCAAGATAAAGAATTTGACTAGATCTAAAGATCATGAAACCAATCCTTTATACGATCAAAAATCGAGAAAAATTTATTATGCATCATGGAATGATAAGGAGATGGGTTCTGTTTATCAAATGGACTTAACTGGTAATAAAAAGAAAAAAATTACAACCAAAGCGAGCCAGTATGGATCCATCGCAGTATCAAATGATGGTAGCGTTGCATATGTTAGGGGAGCGGGTTCATTAGTTAATGGTCAGCACTTAGAGCGTCAAACAGATTTTGAATTGGTTTTAAATCTAGATGGTGAAGAGAAAAAATTAGCCACAATCACCTGGAGCGGAAATCGGTATGCTAAACGTCCACCAAGCGTCTTTTTTGGTAAAGATGAACGTATTTATTATTCAGATTATGTAGGTGATGCTTTAACAATTAAATCTATTTCACCTAATGGGCTAGATGCAATGGAGGTTTATAAATTTCCTCATGCCACAAGAGCAATTCTTTCACCAGATATGCAATGGATAGCGTTTCGTGAATACCACCGAAGCTTTGTAACTCCTTTTGAGTTTTATGGAAAAACATCTCGCGTTAGCGCTGAAGATAATTTAGGGTATACACAGAGGGTGGATCAAAATCATGATGGTGATTTTATGGTATGGTCCAATGATAGCAAGTCTCTAATGTGGACACGAGGGAAATTTCACTATGAAAAATCTTTGAATTCCATTCTAGAACAAAAACCAAAACTATCTAAGACCGATTTAGCCTTTTCGTATGATATTGATAACCCTTCTAGTGTAATTGCATTTAAAAATGTTCGCGTTCTAACAATGAATAAAGAAAAAGATATTTTAGAAGGTGTTACAATTTTGATTAGAAAAAATAAAATTGTTTCAATTGGCGATGATGTAAGAATTCCAAAATCTGCTAAAGTCTATGATTTAGAAGGCAGGACCGTTATGCCAGGAATGTTTGATGCGCATGGCCATTATGGAAGCCCTATTTCAGCGCTTAACGTAATAGAGCAAAGTTTATATGGACTTCAAGCAAACCTCGCATATGGGGTTACCACTATGTACGATGTTTACGGTACAACTCAAAAAGATTTTTGGGTATCTGATATGATTCAAAAAGGAAGCATAGATGGGCCTCGAATCTATTCAGTTGGCGATCCAATTTTTGTTACTAAATACAGAACCAAGATGTATCGACCAATTACAAGCCTTAAAGACGCGCTTGAGCATGTTCAATTCAACAAAGACCATGGAGCTACGGCTGTAAAAGATTACTCAAATCATAATCGGGCGGCACGTCAGCACCTGGTAGAAGCCTCAAGACAATTGGGTATTAATATTATTAGTGAATCATTTTCAAATCCGCAGATGAATTTGACGCAGCTTGTTGATGGGTTTACTGGCCTTGAGCATACGTTGGGGCTTGAACCAATCTATGAAGATGTCATTCAATTATTGAATAGTACAGATTTAGGCATTACGCCAACTTTTATTGTGGTATACAATGGACCATCCGGAGAAACATATTTCTATCAAACGGAACGATTATGGGAAGACAGCAAGCTATTAAACTTTTTTAGAAAAGATGAATTAATTAGGTTGCGTAGGCCAACTCATTACTGGCCCGATGACCATTATACAGCCCAAATGGGTATTACAATGAAAAAGCTATACGATCGCGGTGTAACAATGCAGATGGGTGCCCATGGTAATATGATGGGTCTTGGCGCGCACTGGGAAATGGAATTATTTACGCATGGCAGTTTTTCTAACTATGATGCAATTGAAATTGCTACAATTAATGGATTTAAGCATCATGGGTTAGATCATATTCTTGGTTCTATTGAGCCAGGAAAGTTAGCCGACATGGTTATTATGACAAAAAACCCTCTTGAAAATATTAGGAATTCAAGATCAATTGAATATGTAGTGAAAAACGGTGTGATTTATAGTGGAACAGATGCTGCTAGGGTATACCCCGATCCAAGGCCAGCTGAAAAACTTTACTTCAAATAGCTCCTAAAATGAACTATATATTTTAAAAAAATTATATAGTTAACCCATTATGGATATTTTACTAGTAGAGCCATATTTTTCTGGATCGCATAGGTCTTGGGCAAAAGGCTATCAGTCCTTTACGAGTCATAATATCCAGATCCTTTCTTTGCCTGGCAAATTTTGGAAATGGAGAATGCATGGTGGCGCAATTACACTAGCAAAGCAGTTTATGGAAATGGATTTTTCCCCTGACTTAATTCTTGCTACGGATATGTTGGACCTGACAACATTTTTAAGTCTTACAAAAAGCCGAACTGCTCAGATACCTAACGTAGTATATTTTCATGAAAATCAATTGTCATATCCATGGTCAGCTTCAGATAAAAATGTTGAAGAAAAACGAAATCATTATGGTTTTATTAATCTCACTTCTGCTTTATCAGCTGATCATGTATTATTTAACTCCAAGTACCATCTAGATTCTTTTCATCGTGAAAGCTTAAAGCTATTAAAAAATTTCCCTGATTATAATGAGCTAGAATCAATAGAAGAAATTAAAGATAAAAGCCGGGTTTTATACCTGGGCATGGATTTGTCAAAATTTGATGACTATCAAACTAAAGAAAAAGGAAGCCCGCTAATACTATGGAATCATCGCTGGGAATACGATAAGAACCCCGAACCTTTTTTTCAATGTTTATACCAATTACAGAAAAATGATATTATGTTTCAAGTTGTTGTTCTTGGAGAAAATTTCCATACAACACCTAATATATTTGATGCAGCAAAAGAGCGATTAAAAAAACAAATCGTACATTTTGATTATTGTGAAGATTTTTCTGAATACGCAAAATGGCTATGGAAAGCTGATATTATTCCAGTAACGAGCAATCAAGATTTTTTTGGTGGCAGTGTAGTAGAAGCCATATATTGCGGAACGTATCCAATTTTACCCCGAAGATTAACCTACCCAGAGCTACTAACCGAGAGAGACTATAATAGCCATTTCTATGATAATGATAGCGAATTATATAATAAAGTAGAGAAAGCTATATTAAATATAGCCGAAACCCGAAAGATCAAAATTAGCCCATTTTTCAAGCAGTATGATTGGAAGACAATGGCTCCAAAGTATGATCAATTATTTTCTTCTATGAGATAGGTACCCTTTGTGACTTTAAATCCTTTTTTTGACCATGTTGCAATTTCAGGATAGTCACCCTTCTTTTCTCTAATGGATGCGCAACCCACTTCACCATTTTTACCTAATGCTACTATTTTATCATTAAAATCTACCTTGGATGGACCGCCATTAATATCAACAATCCTTTTACAAACTTCTTCACAAGCCTCCTGAGGAGATCTGCCATTACGCATGAGCTCTACACCTAAAAAGGATCCACATGAACGGATCATCTCTTCGCCACGACCAGTTGCAGCAACAGCGCCAACTTCATTATCCAAATAAAGCCCAGCGCCAATGATTGGTGAATCACCAACTCTTCCAGGTATTTTCCAGGCAAGCCCGCTTGTAGTAGTTATACCTGCAATATCGCCATCATTATTAAGACCAAGAACGTTTATTGTTCCTGTCTTTCTTTTGCTTGAATAGTCGCCATCTTTTGGGGGGAAATAATCGTCTTTATCTGAAAGGTTTTCTCTCCATTTAACCCAAATCTTTCTAGTTTTTTCTGTGAGTAAATTTTCTATTTTAAACCCATGCATAATTGCAAAATCTTGAGCACCTTTTCCCACAAGATGAATGTGATCTGTTCTCTCCATTACAAGGCGAGCAACAGAGCTAGGAGTTTTTACACCTTCGATACATGCAACGGAGCCACAGTTATGATCAGGTCCATTCATAATGGATGCATCCAATTGAACCACCCCATTCATATTAGGTAAGCCGCCATAGCCCACCGAGGTGTCATCAGGATCTAATTCAGTTACGTTAGCTGAAAGCTCAATAGCATCAAGGAGTGAGCCATTTTTTCTCAAGATATCCCAGCCGGGCTTAAGCACTTTTCTTCCCCATTTTTCACCGCGGCTACAAAGGATAACAGGATTGTTTTTTACAGCCTTTTTTGTTTTAGCTAATAAATTAGAATTTAGTGCTGGCAGACTTATGCCCAGAGCTGAAATTGTTTTAATAAATTTTCTTCTATTGATCATATGGTTTTACTCCTTTAACAATGTAGGTCATAATTTTAAGATGATATTTATCTAATTCAAAAGATAATGATTATGACCACGAATTAGATTGCCCTAATTTACCAATGCTATAAAGCATTTTTATGACACTATCCAAACCCGTAACCCTTAAAGAAGTTTTTCATCTATGGCTTCCTTTAGCTGGAAGTTGGATGTTGATGGGGATCGAATCCCCCATGCTTGCTGCTTTTGTAGCTCGAATGGCAACACCAGAAATTACTCTAGCGGCATGGGGGTCACTAGTCTATCCAATTTCGCTTGTAGTAGAGGGTCCTATTATTATGCTGCTTACCGCAAGCACAGCTTTGGCCAATGATTTACCATCATATAAAAAACTATTTAAATATATGGTGGCAATGTCTCTTATTTTATCTATCATACATATTTTGATTGCTTTTACTCCTTTATTTTATTTTGTCGCTGAACAGCTAATGAATGTTCCAAAATCACTTTTAGATCCAGGAAAAATAGGATTACAGATAATGACTCCCTGGACGTTAATGATAGCATGGAGAAGGCTAAACCAAGGCGTAATGATAAAACATGGCAATTCAAAACTAGTTGCAAAAGGAACATTAATACGTCTTATTACACTAACGTTTGTTTTATCATATGGAAGATGGTTTACTGATTATTCAGGTATTATTGTTGGAGCTTCAGCTGTAGCATTAGCAGTATCGGCTGAAGCACTGTATGCACAGTATGCTGTACAAAATATTTTGAAAATCAAACTTTCTATTAAAAGCGAATCAAAAAATATTACTCGTTCAAGTTTTGCAAAGTTTTATTTACCTTTAGCTGTTACTCCACTAGCATCACTGCTGATTCATCCTGTAGGCTCTGCGGGAATGAGCCGAATGCCTGAGGCATTACCTTCGCTTGCAGCCTGGCCTGTTGTCTATGGATTAGTTTTTATTACAAGATCGCTCGGCTTTGCTTTTAATGAAGTTGTAGTTGCCCTTTTAGATAGGCCCAATGGCAAGTTTGAACTTTACAGATTTACTCGCATTTTGGCTTTTTCTACAATAGCCTTTTTAGCATTATTAGCATTGACACCATTAGGCAGATTATGGTTTCAGTATGTTTCTGGGCTATCTCCAGAGCTAACATATTTTTCATCAACTACTCTATTTTTTGCAATATTAATGCCAGGATATCAGGTTTATCAAGCATGGTATAGCGGGTTACTTGTAAATAATAATCAAACAAATGGAATTAGCATCGCCGTCATGATATATGCTGTTACAGCAATAATTGGGTTGTGGATAGGAACACATTTTGCTACTTTCCCTGGAATCTATTGGGCAGTAAATGTTTTTGTTTTTGCAGGGCTTAGTCAAACATTTTATCTGCGCTATTGCTATAAAAAACTAGGAGATAGTAATGGAAAAATTTGAACTCAATGAAAATGTTTCAATAAAAACGCCTCAAATTGATGAATCAGTTTTCATTGCAGATGGGGCAAAGGTTATTGGCGATGTAATTATGAAGCCTGAAAGCTCTGTTTGGTATAATACTGTTGTCAGAGCTGATATTAATCAAATTATCGTGGGTGAGCGTTCAAATATTCAAGATAATAGCGTTTTGCATCTAGAAAATGACCAAGGCGTCATCATTGGAAATGATGTTACGATTGGCCATAAAGCAATTATTCATGGCTGCACGATAGATGATGGCGCTTTAATTGGAATGGGTTCAATAATAATGAATGGCGCTAAAATTGGTAGAGGGGCAGTAGTCGGAGCAGGTGCTGTCGTCACAGAGAATATGACTGTACCTGATTTAGGGCTTGTCGTTGGTCTTCCTGGAAAAGTGATTAAAACATTACCCAATGATACATATGAAAAGAATGTGAAATGGGCTAAAAAATACGTTCAACTTGCTGCGATTCATAAATCACAAAATGATTAGAATATTTTTTTATTTCCCACTAGTCTTAATTTTAGCAACTTGCGAGAATAAAAGCCTTAAGCCAGATAACAATTTTGATCAGGATTGTTTTGACAGCAGCCTAGTTAATCCTCTCGCAATATGCCCCACGGATTATGATCCAGTATGCGGATGCAATTTACAAACATTCAGCAATGCCTGCAGTGCGCTCAAGGCTGGCATTACGCGTTGGGTTGCAGGTGAATGCGGTTCTTCGGCTTCATAATTGGTTATTTTACTGTCATATTTAACTTGTTGAGTGTTTGAGTAAAATAAACTAGTTTCTCCCTCAGTTTTCGAGGTATAGATTGAAATTAATTTTAGCAACCCATAACGAGGGTAAGACTGTGGAGATGCAGCATGCATTATCGCATTTACCCCTTGAGGTGATCACTCTCAATGATTATCCTCACATAGGAGATATTCCTGAAACAGGCAATACCCTTGTTGAAAATGCCTTTATTAAGGCAGAAACGGTCTTCAAAGAAACAGGTATTCCTGCATTAGCAGATGATACCGGGCTAGAGATAGATGTATTAAATGGAGCTCCAGGCGTGTATTCGGCGCGCTATGCTGGTGAAAGTGCAACATTCGAGGAAAATTGTAGTAAAGTAATAGATGAATTGAGTAAAGTTGCCCCTGAGAAAAGAACTGCAAGATTTCGTACAGTGATCGCTTATGTAAATAAAGACGAAAAGCTTCATTGTGAAGGCGTTGCCGATGGAATGATTCTCGACAAAAAAATAGGCACAAATGGTTTTGGCTATGATCCTATTTTTTTCTACCCTGAGCTCAAAAAAACCTTTGCAGAGCTAAAAAAAGACGAAAAGAATAATGTTTCACATCGTGGTAAAGCTTTACGTAACTTCTGCAAAATACTCGAAAAACAAATAAATCATAAAAGTAATCAAATATAAGGAGCTGACTATAGTCATAACGTTAACGGATTAAATTCGCTATAAGCGATAAATATTTGCCATATTGGCATTGTTAACAATTAATTATAGGAGGTAGGTCTTTTGATTAGAAAGACCCTACATAGCAGCATTTTCTTATGGGTGGCCATCACTTTTATGATAAATGGTCAACAGAATCCGTCCGCCTATGAATTGCCAGACCATTGGTATCCAGCCTCTAGATATGTTATTAAGCCATTCAAGCAGCAAGAATTTATTTTATCAGTTCCTCATGACTCAGTTAGATATCAAAGTAGAAATCTAATCAAATTACCTTTTATCATTATTGAGAGTACCGAAATTTCTAGAGATTGGTCCACAATAGAATTTTCAGGTAAGCTCCAAGGCAAGTCCTATAAAGTGCCATTTGTAGCCCCTTTAGATTGGTACATTGATAAAAAAATACAGGTAAATAGAAGGATAGCTCTAGCTAAAGCCTTTAGCGATACTTCACAAGCTTTGATATCTCAATCACAATTTTTAAGAGATAATAGAGGACGAGGAATAGAAGTGATTGGAATGAATGTTGGTCAATTGGGGAGAGTATCCTTATCTGCTAGAGGAAATGTAACGGTGAAAGGAAACCTTGTTTTTCAAGATCAAGAACTCATTCGATCAAAGGTCAGTGAAACCAGGAATACCCATTTAAAATTCGATCAAACTCAGCGCATTAGCGTTGAAGGGAAAGTTGGTGAAAGAATTTCTGTTAACGTTGACCATGACTCAGAGCGAGATTTTAATTGGGAAAACAACATTCGCATCAACTACAAAGGCAAGGAAGACGATATCATACAATCGGTTGATGCTGGAAATGTATCCTTATCTCTTCCAGGGTCGCAGTCGCTAATGGGATCAGCTAGTCACCAAGGTTTATTTGGAGTTAAAACTACGTCGAAATTTGGACCAATGGATGTTACCGCTATAGCCTCAGTTGTAAATACCGAAAAAAAATCGGAGCAGTATAAAGGAACCAGCGAATCACAAACACAGCAAATCAAAGATTACAATTACATTAAGAATCAATATTTCTTTGTTCATGAATGGTTTCGCAATGGTGCATTAATATCCCTCAATGGCGTACCAGTCGATATTCCAGCTTTTTACCCACTTAAAGAAGGTTTACATCAAATTGGAAATGTTGTTATTCGCAATTTTGAATTATACCAATTGGATCAATCAACAAATTCAGAAACAAATCCTGGGACTGCTTTTGCCAATCTGCAAAACCCTGAGGAAAGCAATGATCAGACTGGAAACTTCAAACGATTAGAACAAGGTCAGGACTATACGCTAAGTGAGGATCTAGGGTTCATTCGTTTACGACAAAAAGCTACAGATGAAGTTATTGGCTGTACGTTTATCATCGCTGATCGCGTGACTGGGGATACACTTTCAATTATTGGAGAAGGTATTTCTTCAACGAATGATGCATTAAAATTAAAAATGTTAAAACCTAGAAACCTCAATCCTAGCCACCCAGTTTGGCCATTAATGTTTAAAAACGTTTATTACCTTGGAACAAATAACATAAATAAAGAAGGATTCGATTTAAGAATCATTAATGATCGCTTAACTGTGCCAAGCCATCTTAATCCTCAGGGCAATCCATATATTACCTTATTTGGTTTAGATAGCTTAAATGAGAGCGGTATTCGTACACCGGATCAAAAAATTGATTTGACAAATCCAAATATTATTAGCCTAACAAATGGAGAGGTGTTTTTACCAGCATTCCATCCATTCGCAGCGGATACAGTGCTTGATGGAAATCAAACAGATGGATTAAAAGGATCTTTAGGTGAAGGTAAGATGTATTTTTCAACGCAACGAACACAAATTAGCAATGATAGTAGATTTACTATAGAAGTTGATTATTCCAATCAAAGTTCAACAATAAATCTTGGGTTTATGATTGTTGAAGGAAGCGAGCAAGTATCTAGAGGAGGTGTACCATTAAAGCGCGGCATCGATTATCAAGTAGACTATTTTAGCGGCACAATTGTTTTATCAGATAACATTGATCCTAATTCTGAGCTTAATGTAACCTTCGATCGTCATCAATTTGTCAATTTTGATAAAAAAACTATCCTAGGTATACGATCACAAATGGATATTGGAGACAATTCATTTATTGGCGGAACTGCGCTTTATTATAATCAATCAATTATGAATGAAAAAGTTGAGGTTGGCTATGAGCCTATGAGAAATTTTATGTTTGGACTAAATGGTCGATTTAAAAGGGATCTACCATTTATTACTCAATCCTTAGACAAAATGCCGATCATTGAAACGGATAAGCAATCTGGAATTTCTTTTGAAGGTGAATTTGCACAGATCCTACCAAACCCCAATCCAATTAATAATAAGGCCACAGGCGATCCAAATGGAGTGGCATTTATTGATGATTTTGAGGGTTCAAAAAGAACAACCTCAATCCCTATACTTAGACGATTTTGGCGTGAGTCATCTGCGCCACTTGACCTTACAATAGGAGCGCCAGCTGATCAATTAAAAAGAGCAAAATTAAGATGGTTTAATCCATTCGCGCAGATTCGAACAAAAGATATTTGGCCTAATCTATCAACATCAATACAAGCGCAGAATGAGACAACTGACATTTTGGTTTTAAGATACAATAAACGTGCCCACCAAGAAGCTGTTCCCAATGACTCCTTATGGAGCGGAATTATAACCCCTTTTCACTCTGGAGACTATGACCAAACCCAAACAAAGTTTTTTGAAATTTGGCTTCAAGGAGAGGGCGCCACTGTTTCGGTGGATCTTGGTCAAATAAGCGAAGATAGAGATGGAAATGGACAATTAAATACTGAAGATAAGCCCGTAGGCGGATTGATTGGTGATGGCATCTTAGATGATGATGAAGATATTGGATTGGATGGTTGCCGTGATGAATTTGAAGATGGCTGGGGGGCCTGTCTTGATCCTTTAGGGTTATCTTATAATGATTATTTAGCAGCAGGAGAGACTTCATTAATTAATGCTAGCAGCGATGTTGAGGCAAATGACCCAAATGATGATAATTGGGAATACACAGAAGGAAGCAATGACTATACCAAGATAAATGGTACGGAAAAAAATGCGCTAGACGCAGGTAGATACCCAGACACGGAAGATTTGGATAGAACAGGATTCCTTGATCGTACCAACGATTATTTTACAAAATCATTTTCCTTGTCAGATACAACTTATTTAGCTGGTGAAACAAAAAAAAATGGAGTCCCTACTGGTTGGAAGCTATACAGAATACCTCTGATTGATTTTGAAACAACAAATCCTTTAAAGGGCAAAACCTGGGATAATATTCATCATCTACGATTAAGGCTAAGCAACGCATCACAACCCACCACTATTTATGTGGCTAAAATTGAACTGGTTGGGAATGAATGGCAAGAGCTAGGCATCGCTTCAGATTCAAGCGATGTATTCAGCAAAGAGAATGCAGATTCAGTTTTTGCAATATCAGTTGTCAACACAGATGACAATGCTAACTATAAACCACCCAGAGGAGTGCAAGGTGAATTTGATAGAATCAATCAAATAAGATCAAAAGAGCAATCTCTTGTAATGAAATTTAATGATTTGCCAGGCAGCGCAAGCGGGGCAGCGATGAAGACACTTATGTCCCTAACTGGTGAAAGAGCACAAAGTTATCTTTCTTACGATAGGATGAAAATGTATGTGCACGGCTCAAGCCCATGGATAACGAATGATAAAACAGATGTACAAATGTTCATGCGTTTTGGATTTGGGGAAAATTATTATGAGATATCTCAACCGGTATATGACAGTTGGGATGAATCAAATAATCGTAATTCAATTAATTTAGATTTAAAATGGCTCACTAGCTTAAAGCTGCAAGATTCAACATCAATCAATAAATATGCGCCTACTGATATTTTTAGAGACTCTACAAACTATAAGGAATATATTTTTACGGATGATCTAGGCATTGAAACAGGAAAAGTAATTAGGATAAAAGGGCAACCATCTTTAAATCGAATTCAATTTTTTATTGTTGGAGTTAAAAATTTATCAAATATTCCAATATCAGGAGAAGTTTGGTTGGATGAATTAAGATTAAGCGGGGTAAAAAGAGATAAAGGTGTATCGATGCGGTTACAAAGCCGTTTTAATCTTGCTGATTTAGTAAATACATCATTTGCCTACCGGCGCCAGGATGCTGACTTTCATATGTTGCAAAAAAGACTTGGGTCTAATCAGTCAAATGAAAGTTTTAATTTTAATGCAGGATTCAATATAGATAAACTATTACCATCTCAATGGGGCGTAAAAATACCTATAACCACAAGCTTCGCAAATACAGTTAATAAGCCAAAATTTTTTCCAGGTCAGGACGTTTTGGTAAACCAATCCTCACCACCCGACTCCATTTTAAATATCAATAATTCAATCAGCATGAATGTGTCAGCTTCTAAAACTTCTAAATCAGATAATAAAATTATAAAATATACTTTAGATCGATTAAAAACACGCTTTAGCTTGAATCGTAGATCAAATTCAAATGAAATTCAAAAAGAAGTATTAAACGAAACTTATTCCGGCGGGTTATCTTATGCTCTTCCTTTCGGAAGAAACAATTATATCATGCCTCTTAAGTGGATGTCTTCAGTTCCATGGATTGGGGAAAAGATTGGTAATACTCATCTATATTATACACCATCAGCAGTCAATGCATCTGTAAATTATAATGAACAGCTAACGCAGCGAACACCCAGAAGAGGAGAAAAATCACCTGATGATTATAATTTTGGTTTGAATCAATCCTATACAATGGATTATAAGGTTACGGAAATTATTACGACTAAATATAGCCGAACAATCAATAGCAATTTGAATGACTCCAGAGGATATCAGCTTAATTCTATTGTGAAAGGCGATGTTGGATTTATTTCTGATATAGGGGAAAATTTTAATTCATCTTTTTCGCCGGTAATTTTTGACTGGCTTAAACCTTCTTTTAGTTATTCTTCAAATTATCGTTGGAATAAATCTCGAGATAAAAATATTGAAGGTTCAAATATTTCCAGTCAATTAAGGCTATCATCTGGTGTTACATTGTCACCAACACGACTAGTAGAGATATTTTATAAGCCTTCCACAGCTAGGGGTGCATCGGCTCAAAAGCCTACAAGGAATCTTCCATCCAGATCTCGCAGGCGAACACCAGGAAGGATTGTTACTGAAGAAGATCAAGGAGTAGAAGAATCCATAGAGGATAATAAAAACTCTTCAAAGGATAATGAAAAAAAGAAAGAAAATAGAGTTTTTAAATCGATGTATAGTTTTACAAAAAAGTTTAGCCCAATAAATATTTCATACAATGAAAATTATAATAAAACTGGACTCGGTGTTATTGGTGAAGTGCCGCTTGCCTATAGATTGGGTATGGATCAAAATCACGGTCTAAGCCATTCTAACCAAGTTGGTTCAAATACCGGCAATTTTGATCGAAAAAGAGATTTTTCAATACGATCAGGGTTAAGCTTGACTCGAATGATTAATATTTCATTTAATTATGCTCAGAATATCTCAAGCAATCTAAGAGGATCGGGGCTAGAGCAAAGATCGGTATCCAGAGATTATCTATCTTATGGACAGTATTTAGAAAACGGATTTCCTTTTGTAGGCTGGTCGTTAAGACTTACGGGTTTAGAAAGAAATAAGTTTTTAAGCAAATATGTAAATTCGCTTAGCATAGATCATGCTACAACTGGTAAAGAAAGTAGGTCTTGGCAATTTGATCAATTCTCTGGGCCACCCATCTCCTTTTTTGCAATTGATGATTTCATTTCTAGCTATCTTGACAAACAAAGAACTTCTCGAGTGAATATGAGTTTTGCACCGTTAGTAGGTGCTACAGTAGCTTTAAAGAAAGGGGTTTCAATAAACATGAGGCATAATCGTACATTTTCAAAAGAAATAACTGCAAACGGCGGACAAAAGATTTTTAATGACCAGTCATATCTTTTGTCTGCAAATTATGCTCATAAGGGAGGTTTTAGTATACCATTACCATTTTTAGATAATTATAAGGTAAATAATCAGGTTAACTTCACCTTTAATTTTGATATGAATAAAAATAGAACATTACAAAAAGCGCAGGAAGCAACAAAATTTGCTGAAACTACATTTACCTCAAGTTGGAAGTCAGGCATTCGCTTAACATATTCTTTTTCAAAGTCTGTAAGCGGTAGTGTGGTATGGGAATATCGTGAAAATGATTCTAAACATACGGGTAAAAAAGTAGATAGGGATTTTGGATTTGATGTTAATTTGGCCATTAGAGGATAATGAAAAAATATAACTTTACCGCGTTATTATTAATTTTTACCTGCGTTAGCTGCCAGCCAAAATCTCCGCTTTTTAGTGGAGAAAATGCTTTTCAGCATTTGATTAAGCAGTGCAGCTTTGGGCCTCGGAATCCTGGGTCTGAGGGGCATAAAAATACTCTGAATTATTATTTAAATACCTTTAAGGGGCTTGCAGATACTGTTTTTACCCAGTCTTTTGAAGATGAAATGCCTCGAACCAGAGCAAAAGTAAAAATGAATAATGTTATAGCTCAATTTAATAGAGAGTCTAACAAGCAAATTATGATTTCTGCACATTGGGATACTAGACCATGGGCTGATACCGGCAGTATCATGAAAAAAGAAATGCCAATCCTTGGAGCAAACGATGGAGCGAGTGGGGTAGCCGTAATTATTGAACTAGCTTATATTTTTAAACAAAATCCACCCCCAATTGGAGTTAGTCTAGTATTATTTGATGCCGAGGACTATGGTGTGCCTGGTGACTCATGGACATACTGTAAGGGATCACAGTATTTTGCTCGTAATTTACCTATTTCGTATCCTGAATATGGAATCAATATAGATATGATTGCAGATAGGCAGCCCGAATTCTACATCGAAAGAATTTCTTATCAGCAAAACGCTTCGCTTGTGTTGGAATTATGGGAATTATCTGAAGAGCTAGGCCTAAAAGCGTTTAAAAAACAAGCAAAGGACTCAATTTTTGATGATCATGTGCCGCTATATGAGATCGCTGGAATTCCAGCGATCAATATTATTGATTTTGACTATCCCAATGATAAGACAAATTATTGGCACACCCATAATGACATTGTGCAAAATTGTTCCCCCAATGGACTTTATCAGGTTGGAACATTACTCGTTAACCATATTTATAACAAAAAATGACCTATAAGATTAAATTATTAAACTCAATTGCAATATTTAGCTTCCTGTTTATCAGTTGCGAGGATCCATCTACAAAAAAAGAGCCTTTTCCAATAGCAGATATTAATTTTGATTATCTTCAAGGATCAAACAAGTTATTTGTTTCGGCCCAAGTAAATTCTGCCTATATGAATTCCTCTTTGGATTCAGTAGAGGTATTGTGGAAGGGCGTCGATCAACAAAATAAAAATGATACTTTAAAACTCTATGATGATGGAACAATGGGCGACATCCTTTCTAGCGATAATATTTTTTCTCGTAGAATTCCAAATTCTAGCTTAATAATATCAAATGTAATTCCTAGTCAGGCTAAAGATTCTATTTTTTTATCTATCTTGAGCTTCTACAAAAATAGGTCTATCGAATCTGATGTCAGCCCTTTTATTTTAGGTAATATTCACCCAAAAATTGGAAATTTTAATTTACGTGACAGTGTTACTAGACCCGCCAAAAATAATGATCCAAATATTGTGAATAGTGTCAAATTTACTGTTGCTGTTCCTGTTTCAGATGCGAATGGGCTTGAGGATATAAAAAGAGCATTTTTTAGATCGTATCATGTTGAATTAGACTCCATGATGAATGGCGGGAATCCTATTTTTCTACTTGATGATGGTGGTGGAGTTAATGGATCAGGCGATCTGCAAAAAGCAGATGGAACATTTTCTCGTACAATAGCTTTTCCTTCTTACGCTGAGCCTGGAACTTATCATTGGATATTTGAAGCACAAGATCAGTCAAACGCCTACAGCGATACAGTTAAAAAAATTATAGTCGTTAAATGAAAAGAATTGCTCTCATATTATTATTTTCTTCTTTTTTGATTGGGCAAAATATGTTTCCCCAAAGATATAAGATGAAATCTGCTAATTTTGATAGTAGTGCATATCGCGGTCTAAAGACAAATGTTATTGGGGATATTGCCCCTCAATCTGATACTTTATTATGGCTTGGAACCGGCTCTGGACTAGCTGTTCTAAGAGATACATCATCAATCTTTACCTTAGCTTCCAATAAAGATATTAAAGAAGGGCAGGCTTCTACGGCTACCCCAGAAGGCGCTGTCTCAGCGCTTGATGTAAGTGGAAATTCATTATTTGCTGCATTTGCTAAAAGCGGTGAAAATATCACCAAGGGAAACGGATTGATTTTCTCTTCAAACTCTACCGGTAAAACAATAAACTGGACATACTTTGATCAGCTAGTTGATACCGAAGCGGATTCAATTTCACCATTTGCAAAACGTTTTTTTAGGGGGCTTCCTATTACAGTAAATGAAGCGAATGTAACCTACGATGCATCTATTAATGGAAATTATATCTACATCACAAGTTGGGCAGGAGGTTTAAGGAGGTATAATACTCTAACCAAAATTTGGCAGCGGATTCCACTTCCTCAAGATAATGATCAAAATTTAAATACATGCGATGAATCAAGTTATATTGCTACAACTAGTGGGAGCGTACTTAAAGATTTCTATCTTAATCCAAGAGACCCTATTGATGGAGGGAATCACAATCATAAAGCATTTTCTGTAATTAGTTATTCAGATACAGTCTGGGTAGGGACTGCCAATGGAATTAATCGCGGATTGGTCGGGGCGAATGCCTGCATCAACTGGACTCATTACACTCCAGTTGCCGATGGTCTTTCAGGAGGATTTGTGGTTGATCTTGCTCTGCAAAGGTATAAAGGGCATAATATCATTTGGGCTGCTTCAGTTTTAGCTGAGCCTGGCGAAGTGAACGGCGTTAGTTATTCAGTTGATGGAGGGGATACATGGAACTCAACTTTACTTGGAGAGAGAGCCTATAATATTACAGCATCAGATTCTATAGTTTTAGTTGCAACTAAAACAGGTCTTTGGAAAACAATTATTGATGACCCAACAGATATAGTAAAGTCATGGGCGAAGTATAAACCGGCCAAGCAAACCCTTGAGATTGGCTCAACAGGAACTTATAAAATAGATGAAATTTTAAACGATGAAGTTGTAGGCGTTTCTTACGATAAACGCCCATTTTATTCTTCCCAGGCTACAATTTGGATTAGTTCTTGGGATGGTCTCGCTAGGGCGATGAACCCCCATGGAAGTAATTGGCAAATCTATAGAACTACCTATGATCCCAAAAAAGCTTATGCGTACCCTAATCCATTTTCTCCATATGAACACAACCAACTGCAAGGAGATGGTTATGTTCATATTAATCTAGATGTAAAAGTCTCATTGGTGGTTAAAATGGACATCTTCAATTTTGCGATGGAAAAAGTAGCGCATAAAGAGTTTGATCGTAGAAGAACAAGCACAGGTTCATTTAAATGGAACGGAAAAGATGCCAGCGGTAGAATTGTAGACAATGGCGTTTATTTCATTCGTTTAGAATATGATGAAAAAGTAGAATGGATAAAACTTATTGTGGTGAAATAATGCGAAGAATCTATATCACTACAATAATCAGTATGCTTATTTCATTTTCTTCAGCACAGAAAAGAGGCTCATTTGCTGGTGGGTTTTTAAGAATGGGAACATCGGCAAGGGCAGTTGCAATGGGTAGTGCATTTACAGCAGAAATTGATAAAGGATTTGCAGCATATTATAATCCAGCATCACTAGTGCATTTAAAAAACTCGCAGGCGGGATTTAGCAATCACTTCTTAATGCTTGATCGCCAGCTTATGACAATAAATATTTCGATGCCTTTACCTCCATCTGCTGCAATTGGAGTTTCTTGGATTGGCGCAGGGGTTGATAATATAGATGGAAGAAATACAGCTGGAGAGCATACCAAAAGTTTATCTACCTCAGAAAATGCCTATATGGTTTCTTTTGCGCAGAGTATGCTTCCTTGGTTATCTGTTGGTTTGAATGTTAAGGTTCTTAGACATCAGTTACCTGTTAATACAATGGACTTAACAGGAAAAGGAGTGGGGATGGATTTTGGTATTTTTATAAAATCAAAAACTGGAGCTAATCTAGCTCTAATGATCCAAGATTTGAATTCAAGATATCAATGGAAAACCGATAAAATCTTTGAAAGAGGAAAAGTATATATTGAACAATTTCCAACTCTATATCGCGTTGGGTCCACTTTTGATTATAGCGATGTGTATTTTACCACTGACGCAGGAATTGTGATGAATGGAGGAGAAGTGATCGACTTTTCAGCGCGCCTTGGAGCTGAATACGTATATATGGATCATTATTATTTAAGAGGTGGTTTTGGCAATGGTCGCGTAGGCGTTGGTCTAGGTTTAGACTGGTCTCTTTTTGAAGATCAAGATAGCAGATTAGATTACGCTTTTACTCTTGAGGGGGCCGCTGGAATTTCACATGTATTCACATATGCCTTCTCATTTTAGAATAGTTCTATTTCTATTGTTGATTGCAAAAGGCATGAGCACAGGTCTGCAATTTATATCCTTGCCAACATCAGCATATGATTTGATTTACATTCAAACACCCTGGCGGAATCCATCACTACTAAATTCAGTTGGAAAGTCGCCAGAGTTATCATTCGCATATGGTAAGTGGTTTGGTGACACAGAGAATTTGTCCCTGAGTTGGCAAGGGCAAATTCGATCAATCAGTAGTGGGCTAAAATTCAGATATGTAGGAATCAATGATATTGAATTAAGGTCAAATACACCTTCATCAAAGCCTATAGGCTACTATGGTGCATATGGCATGTCCACCAAAGCAAGCACCAGTTTTGCGCGTGGTAATTTTCGATATGGATTAGCATTGCAAATGATTTCAATGCAAATCTATCAAGATAATAGTTCAGGATATGCAGCTGACCTTGGAATCTCATGGCAAATGAACAAGGCTATAACATTTTCTGGATCTGCTCTTAATCTAGGGAAAATGAATAATTTTAGAAATCAGAGACCTAGATTACCAACTAGGTATATTGGCCATGCAACCTATCGTAAAGATAATAGCCGAATTTTTTTATCAATAGAAAAGAATGAGCTGATCGAAAAACCTTTATTTTATTTGGGCTCGACATTTAAAAAGGATAAAATTTTTTTTGGAGCAACGGGAATGGTTAACGATAAAACAAAATCACTCTTGGCTGGTGTAGGCATGAGTTTTGGTATCTATACATTTTCATATGGGTTTCAATATGGCAATCAAGATATTGGATTTCCACAAATTATAGATATATCATTTAGGCTTCCATGAATTACGGCGTAGCAACATACAAAAAAATTATTGGAGCACTATCTTTGGTGATTGCAATTCTCTTGATCAGCAATTATTCTGCACTAAGGAAATTAGACATGGTAACACGGATAGCCGTTGAAGATATCGAAACCATTGAAGAGCCTGTTTTTACGCAGCCTGCCCCAGATATTATTCAAGATGCTACCAAAGCTATTGTACTAGTAATTGACGATTTTGGTTATCGTAATGATTCTGTCTCTGATCGTTTTTTAAATCTTCCGATTCCTCTTACATGCGCTGTGCTGCCTGGACATTCTCAAAGTGCATCAATTGCTAAAAAAGCACTTAAATCTGGAAAAGAAGTTATAATTCATATGCCGATGGAATCTTCAGTATCAATGACCGGTGAAGATGAATTTAAATTAAAAGTAGGCATGACAAGTGAAGAAATCGAGTGGAGATTGAATGAAGCGTTAAAAGAAATTCCTGAAGCTGTTGGTATTAATAATCATCAAGGCTCCAAGGCAACCACAAATGGAAAAGTAATGGGGGTTGTTGCCTCTGTCCTAAAAAATAAGAACAAATTTTTTCTTGATAGCAGAACCTCATCAAAAACTGTTGGGGAAAAAACAATGCGCTCTGTTGGTGTGCTAACCGCCAGGAGACACATTTTTTTAGATAATGATTTAAATATTGATAATATATCAAAACAGCTTGATAAACTTGTGGCGCTAGCTCAAAAAAAGGGAATGGCGATAGGCATTGGCCATGTTAAAGCAAATACAATCAAAGTCTTAGAGAGGGAAATACCGATTCTCCTTGAGCAAGGGTTTGAGTTTAAATTTGTATCCCAGGTAGTAGATTGACCACCACTAAAATTTATAGATTTTCAATACTATTTTTATTGATAAGTCTTTGTCTTAGCCAAGATACACTTACAATCATGACATACAATTCACTCCGATTTAGTGCAAGCGATGTTTCTCGGGCTCAATACATGCAAAAAGTAATCGATTATATTGATCCAGATATTGTAGCGTTACAGGAAATTGAAGACCAAGGAGGCATTGATCTTTTATTGAACCAGGTTTTTAATGCAGGCTCGCAAGAATATTTATCAGGACCACTATCCAGCTCAAGGGATATGGAAAATGGTGTTATTTATAAAAAATCAAAAGTTGAATTAACTGGTAATAAATCAATTGCCACAGTGCTTAGGGATATTAGCGGATTTACCTTTTCAATCAAAGATGCCTCAGCTCAGGTTGCGCCATTTACAGTTTTCTCAGCGCATTTAAAAGCAAGCACCGGATCTAGTAATGCAAACCAACGTTGGGAAGAGGCAAAACAATTGCAATCCTATATCAAACAGCAAGATAAAGATTATCATTACATTCTTGCTGGCGATTTAAACCTATATAGCCCTAATGAGCGCGCGTACAAACTTTTGGTTGATAGCATGTCTATTGATCTTCAAGATCCAATTGGTAAATGGGTAAGAGATGATAATTCGCATGTAATAAATTTTACTCAATCAACACGCGCAGAGCAGATTGGGGATGGAGGATCAACTGGTGGCTTAGATGACAGGTTTGATTTCATTTTATTTTCTGATCATTTTACGATGACTGATCCTAATTTAAAGCTGCTTGAAGATTCGTATGTAGTAATTGGAAATGATGGCAATCATTTCAATCGCTCAATTATTGATGGGTCTAACACTGCGGTTCCAAGTGAAGTCGCTGAAGCTATTTATTATGGATCTGATCATTATCCTGTCATTGCTAAAATCATTTATACATCAAAAACATCAACTAGCCCTGTTGCTCATGCGGGTAATGATCAAAATGCCAGTATTGGAGAAACTATTTCTTTAGATGGTACAAAAAGCTATGACCCCAATGGAGCTATCGTATCTTATCTATGGACGCAAATATCCGGACCTTCAATTTCAATTAGCAATTCAAATAGCATGATAGCAAGTTTTGATATTCCAGAGGTTAGCATGACAACAAAATTTTCATTCAAACTTACTGTGACAGATAACGATGGCGAAACTGGATCGGATCAAGTAAATATTACAGTTCCAATTACAAGTGGATTTACTCCCTACGATATACAGCTTGCTTCTGAAAAAGGAATCGGCGATGATTGTTATCCTTCTAAATATGTTGGACAGAATCTTGAAGTAACGGGTATAGTTACGGGTATTAGACCTGATGAACAATATCCAAACTTTTTTATTCAGGATCCGCTAAAAACTGAATGGGCCGGTGTTTTTGTTTATGTAAATAGTGGCTATGACCCACCTCCAGTAGGTAGTCAGGTCCAATTAACTGCAGATATAAAAGAGTATTACGGATTAACAGAATTAGCAAATTTATCTAATACATCCATTTTATCTTCAAATAATAAAATTGACCCTATTCAGATTGATGTGAGCGTTTTATCAAATGGTTGCACATTTGAAGCTGAAATATATGAAGGGATGTTAGTTTATATTGAAAATGTTAAAGTTACTGGACCTTTAAATGATAAGAATCAATTTTTTGTTTCAGACTCAACAAATAATGAAGTAATTATTGATAAATATATATTTGAAGGTGATTTGCCTGAACCTCAATTGGGTACGGTATTTAAAAAAATCACAGGGATTGTACATTATAACTATGAAGAATATAAAATTATGCCACGAGAAAATAATGATATGGAAATATCTGACTCTTTAATTGTTATTCCAGAAACCAGTGAATTATTGATCTATCCAAATCCTTCTAAGTCAACTGTTAATTTTAAATTAAACGAATCAATTATTGATAAAGGTAATGTTAAAATTAAAATAATTGATATCAATGGCAGAACGGTGATGGATTTATTCAATGGAGAATTAAAAAGAGATAAAATGATATGGAATGGTAGAGCTTTTAATGGTAAAGAGGCGCCAACAGGGATTTATTTTTTTCGAATGGAAATGGGGTCTGAAGAGAAAACCCAAAAGTTCGTTATCTTAAGATGATCTATAACAAGCTAGTAAATTAATTAAGGAAATAAATGACAAAAATCACCACTAGGGTTGTTGATTGTTACGTATATAATCTAATTGATAGTGAACCCAGCTTTTTAATTTTAAAAAGAAATAAAAATAAAATTTATGAGCACCTTTGGCAGGGTGTTGCCGGCAAGATCGAGCAAGGGGAGGCGGCATGGCAAACAGCCATTCGTGAACTAAAAGAAGAGACTGGTCTAGACCCACATCAAATATTTGTGGCAGATCATATAAGTAAATTTTATGAGGTAAATGGAGATCGGGTTAATCTTGTTCCAGTTTTTGGTATTGAAGTCAATTCAAAAGATGTAATATTATCAGAGGAGCATGTTAAATATAAATGGGTTAGCTTTCTTGAAGCGAAAGAAACCTTAGCTTGGAATGGACAAAAACAAGGCTTAGAAGTTGTGTATAATATGATCACGAGCTCTGATGAAAGAATGCGCTGGTCAAAAATAAATTTAGAATAATATTGGAGGATTAATGTTAAACGTAGGCGATAAAGCACCAGACTTTAACCTTCCCGATCAAAACGGGAATAATGTATCGTTAAAAAGTTTTTCAGGGAAAAAAGTAGTACTATGGTTTTTCACCAAAGCGAGCACACCTGGATGAACAACTGAAGGTCAAGGATTCCGTGATGAATTCAAAAATTTTGAGAAAAAGAATGTTGCCATTATTGGCATGAGCGCAGACTCAGTGCAAAGGCAAAAGAATTTTTGCGACAAACAAAACTTTAGCTACCCAGTTCTTTCTGATGAAAGTAAGAATGTAATAAAATCTTATGGCGCTTGGGGATTGAAGAAAATGTATGGTAGGGAGTATGAAGGTATATACCGTTACTCGTATATCATTGACGAAAATGGTCTGATTGAAAAGGTCTTTTCAAAAGTTACTACGAAAACCCATGCGCAGGATGTTTTAGCAGAACTGGGGTAAATTGAAAGCTTATTGTTTTGCGGGTTGATTTTGATCAAGGAAAAGACCTTGATTCATACCTGCAAAGAATTTTTGGAAAAATTCTGGTTCATGCACACCACCTGTAGAAAGTATTTTTCCATCTTGCTCAACCTCTCCGCTAGCACTAACGCGTACGTTTGTTTCTTTCTCATCTAATTCAGTGAGATTTATGGTAACTCTATAGCGGTAGATCATAGGCCCATCTGGCCCGTCATCATTGTTTCCACCGGTATAGATATTATTGCCACCGCTATTATTATCATCACCATCAAAAATCGCAGCAGCAATTACGGCAATGATCGCAATAGC
>CEPC01009218.1_pt1 | contig 27836 bp, 10 predicted proteins | sample 530651 | NCBI WGS metagenome assembly CEPC01 (sample SAMEA2620828, study PRJEB7988) | marine metagenome | biome: marine biome (ENVO:00000447); feature: deep chlorophyll maximum layer (ENVO:xxxxxxxx); material: "saline water (ENVO:00002010), including plankton (ENVO:xxxxxxxx)" | depth 65 m | reverse complement strand
CTAGTAGTCTACCAACCTGCCGAGGAACCCGGCTAGGTCTTGTTCGACAACCTGTGATGAAAGGATTTACGTCTTGTTTGATCAATATGTAACAAAGCAGGCTGTCTCGCTTACGCGAGCTCATCCTGCATGAGCAGCGCCACAGACGCGAGCGTCCACTTCACCGGAGGCTGGTCCTCGGGATGCTTCAGCGTGAATGTGGACACCTGCGCGGAGTACACGTTGGCGCGCTGCATGTTCATGTACACAGGGCACATGTAGTATCCATTCGTGTCGTACGTGTCCGCAGTGACCGGGATAACCTTGATCACCGGGAGCAGGCAACGGAGCTCCTTGGGTTTGGAGTCCATCAACATGCCGAGGTCCTGGTCCCAGCGAGCGCCCTCCATGGTCAGGCCATGGATGTACGTGCCCTCGTCAGAGTACTCCTCGATGTCGCCCGGTTGCATCCTAGTCACCTCGGTGCGGAACTTCATGACGTCGAGTGGCAGCTGATTTGCGCGGGCGTACACCTGCTGGACGGCGGTGATGAACGCCTTGGCGTTGAAAAGGCCGGGCAGCCAAACAGTCTTGGGATGCTCAACTGAGCGCGCCGTCCACTTGTCTAGCTGCGCGTGACGCTCCTGCACGTCCTTAAACCAGCGAGACAGGGAGTACACTTCCTGAATGCGGCTGGACATCTGCTTCATCCAGCTCGGCGGTACGCTGTTTCGGAAGATGCCATTCTGAACCTCCTCCATCGCCGGAGACATGTTCAGGGCACCGTCAAGACCGAGAGTCAGTTCCTCCAGTGAGCGCTTGATGAAGTTGAGCAGGTCAGTCATGCGGGTCGCCTCCTGCAGCGCGCACACGACGTAAGGATTCTTATCGACGATGCGGCTCTCAATGTCGATGAGGTTGAAGGGCTCAGGGCAGAAGTCGTACATGTTGTTGACTCCGCTACGAACGACAGAATCCATGTCAACTGCGCCGCCGCCGCCGCCGCCGCCGCCACCCTGCACATCGTCGATGGTCTTGAACAGAATCTCTCCCTCGGATGTAAGGAGCGAAAGCTGCGCGTTGAAGTGCAGACCGTAGATGGACGGGGTCTCCTGCGGAAGCTTAGTCTCCACCACATTCTGAAGCTCCTCATAGCTGATGGGGTTCGGGGCGATGAGGCCGGGAGCCAGCTGCTTGGTCGGGGCCTCGCCATCCGCACTCGGAAGAAGTTCCGGGGTGACGAGCACATCAAGGTAGGAGATGCAGAGTCGCCTGTCCATCGCGTCAGTGATGTGTCCACCATAGAACACCTCGCCGAACATGTACCGGAGATCCTCCCAGGGGACGTTGTCGTTTCCCTCGAGGTAGTTGAACAACACCTCAGTGCAGTTGACGAGGTCGCCCATGTTGAAGGAGTAGCCGCGGCAGTAACCGAGACCGGATCCAAGGCCAATGCCGATGCCGACGCCGAATTTCTTGCGGCCGAGGAGGAGCGAGTGGTAGAAGCACAGCGCAAAGAGAACAGCAGTGTGAACCGTCTTCTTCTCGTCGGTGGTGGATCGATCAAGCACGTCCTGGCTGAACGGCGCGAGGGCACGACGCATGTTGGACTTCAGATCCGAGGGAGGCTCGTTGGATATCTTGATGCACGTCTGTAGGATGGACTCGGGCACAATCTTGGCGAAGGGTGCGCCGTTGATGGGCTCCGCACTGAAAAAGCAGCGGAAATCCCTGTGCGCAGATTCTGCAGCAATTTCCAACTTGCGCTCGAGAGACGGAATCCAACCCTGCATGAGGTGGACGTTGTCCAAGAAGACCCAACCACCCTCCTGGGTGTATTTGTCCAGCACAGCCTCGGCGACGGGCTCCTGACCCTGTCCCATCGAAATAATGGTTAGCTTTCCATTCTCCGACGACTTGCCCATCTCGTTCGCCAGCTTCTCAATGTCTTTGGACGGAGAGTAACCAGGGAACAGGACAAAGAAAATCGGCGTGGACGGTCCAGACTCCTCGAACATCTTACGCGCGTCGAACGCCTCCTGGTTGACGTACTCCGAGCCCATGGTCTTCTCGACGAATAACGAAAGGGCGGAGGTGATGCGGTCGGGGCGAACGGCGCGGATGAGCAGCAGCTTCTGGAACTCGGTGAGCTTCTTGTTCCACTCTCCGGGCAGCGGCTCCGTCTCGGCGAGCTCGTGCATGCCCCACTCCGCCCATTCCTCGTTTCTCTTCTCCATGTCGCGAGCGATGCCCTTAAACGCTGCGAGCTTCTCCTCCACGCCCGCCAGTCCCGCCCACTGTGCATCAGTCATCCAAACTGCCAGGTCATCAGGGCAAGGCGTACCCCTCATGGACTTCAGTCCCTTCAGGAGGGCGTTGTACTCATCGCTCTCGAGGAGTCCGTCTTTGACCATGATGGAGAATGTCAGAAGCGTGGAGACGATAAGCTTGTCCTTGTCAAAGAGACCCCGGCGCGTGTAGTTGTACACGGTGTACGTGGTCGTCTCGAGGAGCGCGTTGAGGCGCTTGGCCATGGCCTCCTCTGTCGGCTCCTCAGACGTCTCAGACTTCCTGGGATCTCCGCCCTTGACCGACGGGATGAGTGACTTGAGCAAGTCCATGTTCCAGTCGAACTTGCCCATGACTCGCTTGGCGACAGTGCGGAACGATAACTTGACCGCACGCTTCTTCCCGCCGGGGGCAAGATCGATACCGCGAGAGAACACCGTCACAAATGCGTTCAAGGAGAAGGCGTAGAAGGCGTGAACCTTGTTGAGGGAGTTCAACATGAAGAAGAGCAATGCTCCACGGGCCGCGGCGACGCGGTACTTCTCACGCGAGGTGTTGATCTTCTCCTCTGTCTCCTTGGACTCCTCCACCTTGAGAACAATCTCATCTGCGACACGCTTAGCCTCCTCCAAGGACTCGATGAGTTCAACATCCTCCGTGAGGTCGCCCTCAGCATTCGCGAGCTTGAACAAGAGCGTGTCCTCCAACTCCTTGAGCTTAATAGTGAACTCGTTGTTCTGAATGATGAGAGCCGTCTTGGTCTCTTCCAGATCTGGACGCTCCTTGTTCACCACAAGCGCGAGGAGCTGATCCTCAAGACCATCCTGGGTCACTGTGAAGTTGATGAGCGTCGTCTCAGCCTGAATCTCGGGGGGGTAATGAGGGTTGGACATCTTGGTGTGAAGGAACAACTTGAAGTTAGGGTTATACTCCACATCCTTGTCACCCATCTTCACGAAAAGAGCTCGGCCTTTCTTGTACGTGGAGCGGGTCACTGTTGGCATGAGCACCGCGTCAATGCTCTCACCCATGTTCTCGATGAGAACGGAATGACCAGCCTCGATCGCCTTCTCCATGATGTCGACAGTCTTCGCCGCGCCCATGCGAACAACCTGAAGGTTGTTCTTGGATTCACGCTCCTTGATCCAGGCAATACCCTGAAGCTGCGGGTCGCACATAAGGGGCCAGCGCTCAGAGTTGCACGTGATGGTGCCGTTCTCGACAGAGGTGCGGTCAGAAGGGAGACCCTCGCTGACCCAGCCGGCAATCGTAGCCGGATCGACAAGAACCTTAAGGACGTCGATTCCCTCGGTCATTGGAATATTGTTATCCATCAGTCTCTTCTCGAACGCAGTGTTCAGCTCCGTGCGGAATTTTGCCGTAAACGGTCCATTGTATGTAACAAATGATGCCGCATAGAGGCAGTCTCCCACAAGCAAACCGTTGTCGATCTTTAGCTGAGCGACGTCGTTTTTCCATTGCTCTCCGGATGCAGCGAGCGCGTTCACGAGACGCGTGGCCAGGCCGAGCTTGATCTCGAGCCTCTCCTTTTCGTTGATGGCGGCATTCTTGTCCGCCTCAGCCTCGTTGAACTGGCGTTCAAGGTCGGCAACAAGGGCGTTGAGTCCAGCGACCTTGTCCTGCACCGCCTGGAGAGTCGCGTTCGCCTCGTCGAGCTGAGCATTCGCATCGGCAAGCTCTTTACGTTTGGGCTCAATCATCGTGATCACATCGTAGTATTTAATGATGTTGATGGCGAACTCGCACAAACCGGCGGCGGCGCGAGATTTGTTGTAAATCGTGTCCCTGTTGAAGTGCGGGAGCTCAAGGTAAGGGCGGCACGCGTCCACATTTTTCTTGGGAACCTTGCCAGCGTCAATCTGATCCTTGAAACCCTTGAGGGTCTCCATGAATCGCTCAACATTGTTCATCATCTTGGTGGCCGCGTTCCATGACTTATCCCTCGGGTTGTTCTGGAGAAGAATGACAACGACGGCAGTGATGTCGTCGACACCAGCAGGGGGCTTCTTCAGAGACTTTGCCTCGCCGAGATCCTTCTTGTTGAGGGTATCGAGCGCTGCGAGCGCAGCATCGACCAGCGGCTCCGCCGCATCAAGATCAGCCTGCACGGATACCTGCTTGGCCAACACCTGCTCTTGGATAACCGAACACTTTTCAGCCTCAACCTGAGCCGCCTCGTTCTCAACGTTCGCCTTGTCCTTCTCAACCTGGACCTGAGCCGCGAACGTCTCGGAGGACGCAACCTTATCCGCAACTTCAACCGCCTTAATCTTGGCCTGTTCAACGAGGACGTCAACATCCTTTTGGGTCTTCATCAGCTTCTCGAGACCGTTCTCAAGCCTGTCAATCTGTCCCTCAGTCACTTCGCGCTTGGAAGCGAGGAGGTTCTTGTACAGCTTGATCAGCTCGAGGAATGTCTTGGGCGTGGTGTAATTGTACCTGCGCTCAGATTCCTTGAACTTTTCGCTCACCTTGCCCACGAGGTTGAAGCTGAAAGGCATGAACTCCATGACAGCCTTGGCGATCTCGTCGGTGCCCAGATCGAGCTCGCCGAGGAAGCGCTTGGACACACCAAGCAGTGCCTGTTCCGGCCAAGGCTGGAACCAGTCGATGACGGTGGAGTTGACCATAGCCAAGAAACGCTGCGCGCGGATGCGGAATTGTTCGCCGACAGGCGAGCAAGTGAACACCATGTGCAGGTTTTCGCGAGTCTTCTGGATGAAGAAGTCCCAGCAGATGTCACGGTTGTCTGCGTTCAGACCTGCCGCTTTCACCTCGCCGCGCATCGAGTTGATGATCTCATCCTTGTCCTCCAATGGGAACAAATCAGGAATCTCACCCGACGACAATAAATCATTGATGAGCACCAAGAACTTTTCATCGGTGATCTGCGAGTCTGTGAAAAGGAAGAGGATTCCCTCACCCTTGAGACCGGCACGCTTGTACATCTTCTGAAGATCTTCCTTGAGGGAGTTGACATTATAGGATCCAGAAATAACAATCATGTACGTCGTCATGCCGCACAGGTGAGCAGCGAGCTTCGAGAGGGACTGCTTACCCGAACCTCCGACGCCGACCAGAAGCGCGTGGCCACCGGGGTTGGAGATGATGCGGCTGATACGGCAGACGTGCTTCATGGCATCCTCGAACAACACGAGATCCATCACAGCGTTGGTTTCGTTGTATTCTGCGAGCGTGTCCTCTAGGATCTTCTGCAGCTTGGAGTACTCCGCAATGTCGTTGTAGACTTTCTCCTCGACTCCGCCAGCAAAGTGGCAGAAGATGAGAGGTTTGGCCTTTTCACGAGCATAGAAGTCGTCGATGCCTGGGATCTTGAAAAATTTGTTGGCAATTTGGACAACGTTCCTGTTGTATGTCTCCAGGTCCTTGGCGCTGACGAGACGATCGGCGTATACACGCTCTGACTCGTGTAGCCACAGCTTGGACAGCTTCGCAACGTTGTTGAAGTTGTCAGGGGTGGAGAAGAGGAGACCCTGGAACACGTTCGTGAGGTGGCGGACGGTGAACTCGTAGTGGAAGTTGATGGCAGTCTTGCGGAAGCTCTGCACAACCTTCTCGTGGTTCGCCAGCGAAGCCTGGATCAATTTCATGCCAAGCTCCTGGCAATCCGCGTTGAAATGCTTTAGGTGGCCGTTGAGGAACGTGCCGTAGATCTTCATCAGCGAATCCTGGCCAGGGAAATCTACTGCTAAGGTCATGAACAGGCGCTGCAAGCGCGGGTTGATGACGAAAGCACCGGCAGTGGGGTTCATGCACGCCACGTACTGGGTGTTGTGGATCACCTTCGGAGAGAGTTTCGCGCGATCGAACCAGTGTCCCCAGCCGAGATGTTGGCGAATGTGGGAGATGGGCATCGCGGTGTCGTAAGGGTCCAGCTTTGGCATGTTGAGATCATCAACAAAGTAGATGAGCTTGTTGTTCCCGGGGGGCCCGTAGTTGACACCCGCCTTCTTCTCCAGCTGGGACTCAAGGATCTTCTGGAATGAGATGACATCGGTGAAGTAGTTGAAGTTTATGTTCAGGCTCATGTTGCCCTCCGGCAGCGAAGCAAGCTTGCCCTTTACCAACTGAGTCTTGCCGGTACCGGCAGGGCCAACAAACATGATGGGCGCTCGTAGCTCAAGCATCATGTCGAGGAAATAAGTGAACGAGGATGTCTCTGCTGTGGGTACAAAGACAGATGTCATTGGGGTGAGCTTAGAGTCATATGCCACGTCCGATACCAGGTCAGCCCACGGGGCGAATGTTCCCGTCTTTGCGTTGATGTAGTAGTCGAACACCGAGCCCTTGTTGGGGAACTTTATCGTGGTCCATTTCTTTTTCCACCATTTATCGAAGTTCCGCCTATAATCGATACCATCTTTGGGTGCGAGGCCTCCGCCAAACGCCCACACACAGGCAAGCACGAAGTAAGTCTCGAAAGCCTCCTGGGTAGCCTTAGAGTTCAGATTCTCCGGTTTAAGCATCCCTTCGAGAATATTGACCAACGTGGTGCAGAAGTTCATAGTCTCCAAGGGCGTGATGTGCTGGAAGGACTTCTTCATCTCGAAAATGGTGTCCGGCAGATACTTGTCCACGAGCTCAGTGAGCCATTGCGCAGGCTGGTTCGGGTCCTTGAACTTCGCCTTCACAGCGTAATCAGGGACAACCCGCTTCATCCAGGAGGTAATCATGTTCTTCCACTGCACCTTCTCGGATATGTAAAGAATACCAGCGCGAGTAGCCGTCGCCGGCGTCGCAAACTTCAAGTTGCGAATCTCGAAGATGAGCTTCATGTGCGGCAAGAGACGGATTCGCTCGTTTGAGGGCAGCGTGAGCAGGCGGTTATCGTCCATCACGGAGTTCATTGACTCGATCCAGTTCGCGTCGAGATCACCGTCAAGGATGATCCACTTGGGGTCCTCGTCGGGGATGGTAGCAAGCTCACGCATGTAGTATGACATCATGCCATCCTTCCACTCACGGGTGGAGAGGTTCACGTAACCGTAGAACTCCTGGGTGGAGATGGACTTGGGGTTGATGTCGCGAATGACAACCTTCTTCTTGTTGTTCGGGCGGAGATAATCGTTTACGATTTCCTTCTCTGGCACGTTTACGCCCTTCTGCATGGCCTTCGCGAGGACGCGGTACGCTTCGGTGCGTCCACCTCCCGTCACACCCATCAAGAAGATACAGTGGCGAATTGCCATGAGCTCGCTTAACTGGACCACACGAAGGATGAAATCATCCTCAACGGTGAGGCCCATCTCAGCGGTGGTCTCTTCGATGACCTTCTCAAACTTCATGTCGCGCTTACGAGGGGGATCGACGCCGAGGAACAAATCGTTCAGCAGACCCATGAAGATGACCATATCTGCCGCGAGGATCTTGGGAATGTTGAAATCGCGCAGGGCACGGAACAGGACATCTGACTCGTCCTGACCTTCCTCCGCACGGAGGAGAGAGCCGGCAACGACGAGCACAGACTTGATGGCACGGAGGCCCCAATCGTAGTGGGTCTGCGGCGAAAGCATGTCCTCCAGAAGGTAGTAGAGCGACGCAAACTTCTTTGCGAGCATCTTTGCCTCAACGAAACCCTCAGCCATGAGCATGTTCTCCATAATGAGCTGGCGGTCCGGCACCATCACGGTGATTGGCCGGAACAGGGCCTTGAGAGACTCAGGGAGCTCAGCCCGACCGATGTAACCCGGGTTCATGGTGATGAACCCCGAGCAGCCTTCCTCAAGAGGCATCTCGACGCCATCCGCGGCGATGAACTTGTAGTTCTGGATCGCATCGTGCTTCACGCCTTCCTTGTCGACGAACTCAAGACCACGACCGGGCATGTTAGCCTTGCGCTTCTGCGCATCCGTGACACACTTGTACTGGACAGAACACACCGAAAGCACCTCAGGAACAAGTCGGTTAAACTCATCAAAGCAGCCCCAAGAGCCAGAAGCGGCCAGGCCCTTGAAGATATCGCCCATGGTGCGGTAGTCCATCTCCGGTGAGCAGTTGAACACGTACATCGATTTTCCAAGCTGCGCGGAGAGATCCTTTGAAGTCTCTGTCTTTCCGGTACCGGCTGGGCCAGCGGGTGCGGTGCCCATGGACAACCAGCACGCCTGCGTAGCGGTGATGTAAATGCGATCAGTAAGCGGCGTGATGACGAGACGACCGCCGTTTCCGAGGTACTCGTAACCGTAAGGGAACGAGGCATCACAGATCTTGATAACGGAATCGTCAATATCCGCATCCCAGTAGGTGCGCAGCTGTGACATCCACTTGAAGCACTTCTTGCTGGTCTCACCATTTTCGATGATACCGATGACCATGTCACGAGAGTGGGCATCAATCGTAATCATGTTCATGATTTTCTGTCGAGATGGTTTGTCGAGGTCGCGACGTGTGGTGGCAATGAGATCAGTGATCTGCTGAACCTGCTGCTCGTTGTACTTTTTCATGGCACCGGCGTCGCCCGCAGCAATCTTGTCGAAAGCCTCCTCGACTTCCAAGCACCAATAGATCTGGTTAACCACCAAACCAAGCTGGGAGGACCAGTCGAAGCACCACTCGTGTCGAGGCTTCGGGTTGTTGTACGCCTGCATTGCATCGAAGCAGTGAAGCTTGAGCTCGCTCCTCATCTTGTCAATGATCAGGTTCATGTACTCTTCAACCTTGCCGTCGAGGCCCATCTCGCTCTTGAAGGGGATCGTCTCCTTGCCCACGCAGGATATGATAGCCTTTGCCTTTGGACGCCTGCCCGCTCCGGGGTTTTCTGTGTCCAAGGTAAGTTTCTCGATGGCCTGGAAACATTTGTTCATGTGGACCATAACCTTGACCGGGTTGTTTCCGTTTGAGAGGATATCGAGGAGGTCAGCAGTGGACACGAAGTAGAAGCGCGGGAATGCACGTCGCTTGGACTCCATGTAGTCGGCAAGAGCCTTCTCGCACTTTTCGAGCTCGCCCTGCTGATTCTCGAGCTCCTTGTAGAGCCCGTCCTTGCAGGCAGAATTGACGACGTTCTTGGTGGCGCACGCCTCCTTGAGGATGCTCTTGATCACCGAGTCGATATTCTTGAATCGAGCCGCCGCCTCGGGGAGCTCTTTCTTGACCTCGTCGGAGTAGATGAAGAGCGATTCGAGGTAGGCCCACGTGCGCTGGATCTCGGACATGATGTTGTTCACGTCTGCGACCATCATCAGCTTCTTGTTCCAGCCGGTAATGGGTTCCTCGAAGGTCTTCATGTACTTGTTGGCCATCATGCCCTGGACCATGACCTGGTTGTCCTCGAGCCCCTCGAAGTCCTCCTCGCCAAGCTTGATGGTGTTGATGTCGGTATCCTTGTGCTTGATCTGCACCCACTCCACCTTGGCCCAAATCTGGTCGAGCTTCTTGAGGGACACCTCCATCTTGGCCTCCTTGTTGGCGCAATCGACGATTTCGCCAACCTCGTCTGCGAATTTGTGCAGCTCCAGAGCAAGCAGGTTGTCGAGGCTGAAGTTCTCGTCGATGGTGAACTCCTTGCCGGTCACCTTCATGAGAGACGACCAATGTCGGTCGCGCATGTCCGGAGAGCGCAGATCGGCAACCAGCGGCACGGAGGTGAGGAAGTTCTTGACGGATTCGTCCAGGCCCTTGTAGCAATCGGCGTCGCGGATCTTCTTTGGCAGCGTCTTGGAATCCTTCTGGAATGCCTTGGTCTGATCTTCCATCTCCTCGGTGTTGATGTCGTCCCAGAGGTTTGCGCGCCACTTTATGAACTGCACCTCCACGAGAGAAGAGAAGTCCCACACATCCTTCGCGTTGCGAAGATCCTCGTGGCACTCAGCTACACACGCTGTCAGCTCTTCGACAGCCTCCGGGAACTCAAACATGTTGGCTAGGTGAGTGAGCTCCTTCACGCTTTCATCGAGGCCGACCAGCTTGGTACGAGCCGCATCGAGCAACGGATAGGCACCCTTGAAACCAGTCTCATATTTGAATATGGGACTCTCGAGGAACTCTTTGCGGTAGGCAGCCGCGTTGTCGGTGCCATCCTTGATCTTCTTCCTGATGCCCTCAGAGCGGGCCTCTTGGACAGGGTTGACAGCCTCCCTGACTTCAGGAGTGAGATTTGCGATCGCCTCCCACTGCAATCTAGCCTCCTCTAGGCGCTTGTCATTGGCTGTCGTGGGTATCTTGGCCTTGTTGAGCATGAACAGGGTCTCATGAATGCAGTCGAGCTCGAGGTCGATGGCTTCTTTGCGCGTCCTGGCGTCGAACAAGGCGCCCATGACCTTCATGAGGACATCAAACGATTCTTTCAACTTCTCGGAGTCATCGGCCATGCCAAATGCACCCTCTGTCATGTTGAAGAATTTCTCCAACTTATCGAGCTGTTTGGACACACCATTCTTCATACAACTAGTAAAAGAGAAGTTGTCTGACAAGTCAGGATCAAGTGTCGCCACGACGTCGAATCGGTTGCCACCCGTGGATGAAACGGTCAAAAGCTTTCCCGCGTGCACCGTCGCCAGAGCGCCAGTGGGCTCGCACACAGAAGGGTCGGCGCGGTACACCAGCTTCCACTTGCGCTTGTTGCAATCGAAGATAAATGCGTCGTTGATCGGATTCTCGTTCACTCCTCCATACAGCATCAGGGAAGAGTTGCTGACAGATTCCATCATGGCAAACGCACGTGCATCCGGGATGCCAGATCCCTGAAGAGGAATCAACTCCGCAACCATCACGTCTCCTTCGGGCTTGAGCATCACGAAGTCGTCAAGAACCACCTCCTTGTCTTCTTCCTCATCCTTGTAAATACCACCAAAGATGTAGACAACATCACCGATGGTGCAAATTGCAGCACCCTTGCGCGGAAGAAACATGTCTCCCTCAATTGGGACCTCGTTCCACCTTAGTCTACCGGCGTTCAGGTCAACGGTAAGGAAGTCCTCAAGGCTAACTTTCCCGTCCTCGCCTTCTGTTTCACCGCCAAAGATCACAACCTTGCTCTGACCCATCATGGCAACGGCGGGAGCTGAGCGCACAACTGGCTGTGTGGCGCCCGCAGCTTCAGGTGAGAGCGGTCGCACTGGAGTGCTTGGAGCAGGCGTGCTGACACTCCCTGCTCCTTCATCTCCGGCATCTTCACCTTTGCTGGAAGCAGCTCCATTGCCATCGGCGGATTTCGCCTCGTCGCCATCAGCGGCAGGCTCAGCATCGCCATCAGCAGGAGTTGCCTCATCACCTTCAGCAGGAGGCTCAGCCTCGCCATCAGCAGCAAGCTCCCCGCTCGCCACAGGCGCGGGTGGCTCCTCGCCGTCAGCAGGCGCGGGTGGCTCCTCGCCGTCAGCAGGCGCAGGAGGCTCGGATTCTTCAACTACATCGGCGAGCTCGGGTTCCTCAGCATGGGCAGGCGATTCCATTGGCAGGAAAACCTCTGACGTCGCAGACGCCTCTGATTCGCGAATTTCGGCCTGTTGCGGCGAGCCTTCAGCCGAAGATCCGGAATCCTTCGCATGGCGTGGGCGCAAAGGCACGTAGCCTTTGATCCCGTCGATGATTTTCCATGACCCTGACACGCCGTCCGGGTCAGCCGTGAAGGTGGCCAGGTCTCCAAGCTCTTCACCCTTGGCACCGAGAGTGGTACCGCCGAAAACGACCATCTTACCGCCACCGGCCGAATCTTGACCCTGGACCTTGCGTGGCTCGGGTTGGCCATTGACAGGAGCCGTGCCCCAGGTCCACTCATCTTGCTTTGTCCTGAGTACGCTGACCCCGTTCTCGTCGCCGCCATACAAGCACACCTGCTGAGGTCCGACCGATGTGAGCGCACCGTGCTTGCGCTTGAGCGGCGCGGGACCCGACGTGCGCTGATACGTCCAAGGGTCTCCGAAGTTCATGTAAAAGGGGGAACCGCGGATGGGGATAATCTCCTGTGGCTCGCCAAGGTCATCGTAGCCTACATCGATGCGATAGCGTCCCGGCGTGGGGACCGTGTAGAACACTTCGTGCGTGCCGTTGTCGAAGTCGACGAGGCGTACCGAACCCTGGGGTGCCTTGGGATCATCAGCGTTGGTGACCTCGACGATGAACTCGTCGTCACCGGAGGTACGCTTTGAGTTGCAGGTGTCCTTGGCACAGATGAAGAACGGAATCTCAACCCCATACACGCCAGTGACATCCGAGTTGACACCGGGTCCGTACGCGATGCAGTTCGCGGCGGATGTGTTGGCAAAGTACCTAAATTTCAACTTGTTCACAGTCCAGCCTTCATCGTTGATGTTGACCCGCAAATTGACCTCGAGTGCGCCGAAATCTTCAAAGTTGGGCGTCTGGCAAGTGAGAGTATGCTCGTCGACGAATTTGCCTTGCGCAATCTTTTCGTTCTTGCCACTGCTGAAGGACACTTCGATCTTGTCCGACTCCTTGAACTGCAGACCGTGGATGACAATCTCGGATTCGCCAAACACGGGGCCAATGTCTGGAACAACCTTGGAGCAAGCATAGGGCGGACCGATGATGGGCGAAACGTTCAAAGTCCATTCGGTAGAGTCAAAACCGCATGTGTGTGTTCCAGTTAGAAAAAAATGAGAAAATGAGGTGAAGAGGGAGGGAGGGGGAGAGAGGGGGAGAGAGGGGGAGAGAGAAGAGACGGAAAGCCTACCAGACGTCGCCAAGCCAGCGGTTGCTCCAACCTCCAAACAGAATCACCTTGCATGTCTTAGGATCGTAAGCCATCGCGGTGTCCTCGCGCACCACAGGTGGGCTACCAATCGCTTGTGGTGTGTTCCAAACCAAGGTGCCGCAGTCCATCACGTCAACGTGGTTCATGTACTCGTTCTGGCCTTTCTTTCCAGTGAGGCAGAACATCTTGTACTTTGGCACAGACTCAATGGCGCTCAGCTGATGGTTCGAAATCTCCATTGTGTAAGGCGAAGGAGCCGACGTGCCTTCCTCCACCCACGTCATCGTGTCGAGGTCGAGGAAGTGGGTGTCGTTGAACATGGCCATGTTATCGCGGCCACCGAGGACCACAAACTTGTTTGGGAACCAGGAAGCGCCGTGATCGAAACGCGGGCTCGGGCCGTTGCCGTTCAGCACGGGTTTGGACCAAGTCGCGGGCTTGGGGGTATCTACGTCATCGGGGGTTTCCATCTCCTCGAAAAACGTGCCAAAGTCTAGCACGAAGAGCTCGTTCGAGGACTTCCCGTGGCCGCTGTATCCGCCAAACACGAACATCTGGTTCCCAACAATTGTCGCGGTGTGGTGCGCCCTGGGGGAGGGCCTGTCCTCGGCTCCCCCGCCGCACTTCAGCTCGTGCCACACGTTCTTCTTCGTGTCGTAAATCCACACATCGTCGTATCTGGCACGATGGTTCAGACCTCCGAAGACGACGAGGAAGTGCTTCACCACGACGCAACTGTGCCTCGAGCGCGGCGGCAGGCTTTCACCCTCAACCTCGGACCAGACCAGGAGCTCCGAATTGGTCAGGTCCAGCGTGTGCATCGCACCAAAGACGCAAGGTTTGCCTGTAAGGGATGGGAATAGAATTGACGGTCAGTGAGGTACGAACTTCGGTGAAACGTCGCAAGGGGGTCAGGGTCAACCAGTGCCAAAAAACTCAACCCGACCACGGCGTGGTGGGAGCCAAGATTTGCCGTGGGTCCATCGGCGCCGGCGAACGGCCCGGTGGGTGCGCGCGAACAGTGCGTGCCGCTCTCTGGAGCGCAGCGCGAACCACTATGGCTTACACGATACAGCAGGGCTCAGATCGGACACTTACCATCCTTACGCCCGGTACCTCCGAGCAGGTAAGCCTTTGTGTCCACCACCGTCAATGTGTGCCCGGAGCGAGCCTCGGGCGACTCCCCCTTCAGGGGAGCCTCCTCCCACGTCACAGACTGCAGATGGTTGGGTAGGAGAGGGGTTCGGGTCAGTACTAGTGTCCATTGGGGTCCGCGACCCGAGCACGTGGTCCACAAGGCCGTCGATCGGCCCGGGTCGGCAACCCAGCGGCCGGAAAGCAGCGTGGTTCTCCAAACGGATCCTGTCGGATGCTGTCCTCCCTCTAAAACGGGGGGAGATCGGGTGGCGCAGGTCGGGCCATACACCGGCCAGGGACGCACCATGGGTCCTGCTCAAACGCCTTCCCCGGACAGGCGTTGCGGCAGTCTCTTCGTGAATCAAGTTGGCGTGCGTCTCCTTCCGTCGCGCGCCAACCTTCGGGTGTGGCGCGCCGGCTTGACACCTCTAAACAACAGAAAGCTGGCGAGTCTACGGATACCCGATTTGGCTTCCTGTCCGGCAGCAGACTGGCAACTGCTGCCTGCCGTCTTTTGCAACGTTTCGCGCCAGACCAGACCGGCAACTGACAGACGGGGCAGACCCGTGATATTGGCCTTGGAGGAAACCGATGCGCAAATCACGATGACGTCCACTACAACGCCTGAAGAATCTCTCGAGTTCGCGGTCAGGTACCCCGCGAGCGAGACACTCCTTGGCTTCCACGACTATGAGGCATTTTCTAAACTGCGGATGCCCGACTCGTGGGTGCCTGGTGAGCATGCTGGACCGTCTGAATCGAAGGATTCCATACACATGTGCGGGTGGTTGGATAAGTATTACACCGACGATCGCGGTACTAAGACTTGGAGGCCACGGTGGGTGTATCTGCTGGAAGATAGGCTCTGCTACGGCAGTGCAACGAGCACAGACAACGTTCCTCCACAGGTCAAGTATATCATGCTCGATCGGTTACCTGCTAGACCGGGAGGAAAGCTGGCCATCTCTCGGTTGAAGGTGTCGCCTCAGGGCTTGAATGGTCAGCCAGGTGTTGACTGCGCGTTTCACCTGGTGTGCGATAATCGCACGCACACATTCGCGGGGAAAACGCCCGAGGTTGCGTTGCGCTGGACAGAGAAGTTGGAAGAGCTGGCCATGAAACGATTAAGCGCAACCAACACGCTCGATGCCCTTCGAGTCAACTTAGCTAGCTAGACTTCACCTAAAGCTCCCCCCCATTAGATTATGCAAATAACGGCTAGCCTTCTATGGAACTCAAAGGACGATATCGACCTTCTCTCCATCGGTACAACGCGTGGATATTAGATGGAGCTCCCCACTGGAGCGTCCGTTTCTGTCATGGTCACTGTTTTGCACCATGTGTTTAGCGCCGCTGAAGTCGACAAATATTCGATCATCACCATCAACTTCTTTTGGAGGAATGACACCCCATTTGCCATCGCCCCATGGCGTCACCAACGCACCTCTCTCGCCGGGTGCGAAACCTTTGATACCGGCCCACGTTCCAGGCTCACCGCTGACAGACATACGTTCGAGAATCTGTCGAGCCAGCTCAGATTCCTCCATCAAGGCGTCCCCTTCTTTAGAATTTTTTGGTCGAGCGAGACAAGGTTTTGCGAATGCCATCCCCTCTCCCCAGTTCCACTTCGATATCGCGTCGCGCTCTCCCTTCAGATATTGCTCGATTAGGGTGACCATCCTTTGCGGCTTCTCCGGGTGATAATTCACATGCACGCTGATGGGTCGAAGGGAACGACCAGATGCCCCATCGTACAGCTCAGGATCGTACCTCATGTATCGAAACATGTACTTGGTGTTCTGGAAACATGCGTAGTTCATAACGCGCTGGGACACACCGGCCGGTACCGATCTCCTATTCCCCGCGGTGGGCGCCTCCGACGTCCACATCCACACCTGCTCCTCATTGTATGCCGTCTGGTCCCACGTATTGCGCTCCGTCGCCATGCGTTCTGCCAACCGCGATACCATTCGCAGGGACTCTTTCGTGGCGGCGAGGTAGAACAACCCACTGTTACGAGCTGCGAGGCGGCGCATGGGAGTCCCTCCAGCCCCTGCGTACGCAAAGCCGTAAGCGGACACGTCGTCCCAACCATCCGTCATCCCTTCCACATCCGAGTCGCCGTAAATGGCTGGCGCATCCACGTGGACCCTGTCAGGATCGGACTCGATCGTGGGGACTACAAGCCGCGATCCTCCAAAGGGATTACGCATCCATACTACGTCAACGTCCGAGAGTAAAACCGAAACACCCACGCTCAGAAACTCATGCAAAACTCTGAATTTGAGTCCGGAAGTTGCGTGGTTGTCGGTTGCGCCGGTCAAGGACTTCAACTCTCGATGATAATAAGGCGCACCGCGTTCCTTGCACCAATCTGCTGTTTTCTGATCGAGAGCGACCACGATTGTATTGGTAATGTTGGCTGCAGCGACCCCATCCAAAAACAAACCAAGCATATACAGGATATTCGAGTTCGACACAGCTGCGAGCACCTGACGCTTGACAGCCACGCGACCAACTATCTTGCACAGCTGTGAGAGGTCACTATCGCAGTTCACTGGGAAGTCACCATCAGGGGCGGCGATGTAGCGTAAAGCGCGGGGCTCAGGTCCCACTCGATCGTGCATGTCAACCGCAGCGCAATTACCGTCATCGTCTTCCGCACCGATAGGTCCGTCACGCAGCACAACCGAGCGCGCTGCGTCAAAGGTTTCCGACGACAAAATTTTATTCGGGTCCTCGGCTCTGGTGCCAAAACTGAACATGCTTTTCTCGTCTCCGTGCCAAGATTTAACCGGGAACCCCACCGCGGCTTCCACTATCGCTGCACCACTTTTATGATGCCTGAAACATTTTGGTGGTAGCAACCTGAACGTGGCACCTGAGCGTTGCCTCGCGTCGTGAGCCGGCATGAGCAGTTCGTCTGTGAGTGCAATGTCGGTATCGATATCGTCCCAATGCTCTCCGAGCCACACCGCCAGCCTGATCGATTCTCCGGTCGCACGTAAGAGCACAAGCGAGGAGAGAATATTAGGCACTGCCATAGATTGACTGTACGCAGACCAGCCCATGGCCGGGTCGCTCATACCCACCACATCACCGAACATCCCCTCTCGGTATGTCACACCCTCCACGTCAGCCCCGCGCAGCCCTGGGATGTTTATCAGCGGGTTTGGACCGCGGAGCTCGACGCCGCGGCCAATGAGAAGGACATCAGACCCGATACTGAGAATAGCCGCCGCCGCGACGTATTCGGGGCGTCCACACGGCCCGTCGCAATCCGGCTGGATGTAAGGAACATTTTCCTTTGCGGCTGTGGCAGCCGCATCGCCGTCACTAGCAACGAAGAGGACAGCCCTGGCGCCGGTCTTATCAGCAGCGGCGAGTGCCAGGGCGATCGTATCCTGATGCTTCTCGCCTCCAAACACCAGCATCACCGCACGCTCGATGCCATCGCTAGGAAGTAAGACATTGAGGACGTCGCACAGGCCCGGTATCGTCTCCCGCTTGTTGCATCCTGAGCCTGCCTTTCGGTAGAGCGGTTCGATCGGATTCACGACGCGGTCTCCGCTGTCGGCATCGCGATCTTCGGGGAAGCACTCCGCATCGGCCTCAGCGTTCTTCTCCGCGTTCTTTCCCCGCTCGCGTGTGCCCCAGTCCCGGGGTATCCAAACACCGCCTCTATTCGCCTCGTTCCGTCGCGAGACACGAGGCAACTCCTCCCGCACCGTCACATCGCGCAGCTCGACGGACGAAGGCTCGGGCGGTTCGAGCGAGCGCAGCGTAGAACCTGGCTCTTCTTCATTTCCGTAGTTGTTATCGTCGTGTGTATTGTCGCTGAAATCGACCTCGAACCCGCCCTCGTCGCCGGGCAGCGCACTTCTCCTCGGGGCAGCGCCCCTCAACCCGGCATCGCGATTATCGACTCGATCGACGAGCCTGTCCACTAGCGCGCGCTGCTTCTTGTTATGCTGCACCAGAAGACTGTGGACGATCCATACGACGAACCCTAAGATCAGCAAAAACCTAACTAAGGCGCGCAGGCGACTCCGCCCCCGTTGCCTCTGCATCGGGGTGAGCGACTGCTGAGTGGTCGTCGTCTACCTCCTGTGGAGCGCAAGGTGCTAACTCGTATTTTTCCGGTGCATCCGCGCACGTCGTTTCATTTTTCGGGGCACCATGTCTGGTCCCCGCCGTAACAGGTCCGCGGATGTTCAGGTGGACGATGTCCCTAAGAAACATCGCAAGGTATCGGACGATGATGCGGCTGATGATGCGGAGGATCCGGCCGAAGAAGCGGAGATAGCGGATGAGGAAGAAGAAGAAGAGGAAGACGACCCGATCGAGCTGCTTAAAGCGCAGGGGGTTAGTGAAGATGTAGCTGAACGGATGCTCGAGAAAGCTGATGGCGACCTCGATGCAGCCGTAATGCTTATCGTGGAGCACCAAGAGCTTGAGAAGGAGGAAAACGATCTTGCTAAAGTGATGGAGGAGTCGCTGCAAGAGGCTGAGGCCGAATCCCAAAAACGTCGGGACCTCGACGAGGAGCGAAAGCGCTCAGCCCCTGCAGAGTTCTTCCAGGGCTGTTCCTTCCTGGAAAATCTCGGCGAAGATGTGGCGACTGCACTGTTCTCTTCGGATGCGAAGGAGGACGTCATCGCCATACTTGATTTGGAGAGAAAGTGCAGACAGTGGTACAGGGCACGAGGTGGCGATGTTGCGGACTATTTTTCCCGGATAGCTGTGAAGGCAGTTGCGAATGTCGAGTATGAAGGCAAAGGCGGAGACGAGAGTGGAGAGCAGGGCAACATCAAAGCCTCGAGCATGGAAATTGTTCATAGCCTGCTGGTTGCACATCTATCGGACCTGCAAGATGCGGTGTTGTCCCTTCCCACAATCCCCGGCACAATTCCTGCCATATTCGCGCCGATCGACGTGGAAAGCAAAATCGAAACAGTGGATCTAACCTGAGGTCGTCGTACTACCGATCGTAGACTGATACTTGTTAGAACGATAGTCGCTAAAATCTTACAACCTAGTGGATACCATCATTGTATCTTCACCTTCGCTGCGACGCCGTTGATGGAAAGGCAGTGAGTGTACAAGTCTGCGAGACCAAGGAATACCTGAATCAACACAATTTGAGTGCCCATCAGTGCGTATCTGCTGATACTCATGCCGATGTCTTGCCAGCTGCCCTCCGTGGTGACCTGATAGAAGAAACGCGCCGCCATTACATCAGATAGCACGACAAACACCAGGTATACAGGAAATGCCGGCACTCCCTGAAGCTTCAGAAGAGCTAAGAATGCGACAGCGACAGTTATCATCGGAATCAGTACCTTGAGCATCAAGAGGCCACCCATTAAAAAAGGGTTGAAGCGGGTGGTAAACCTATACACGCTGCTGATCTCGAATGATGCGACGCTAGCGATGTTACCAGTCCCAAAGAAAGCTGCGTTGATGAGAACGAGAAATATGGCAGCGTGCCTTATGTCCCCTGGTTCCAATTTGCGCAGATGCGAGACAGAAATGAATGTTAGTTCGCCTTTTTTCCCTCTGTAATCTATCTGATTCATCGCATACAGCTTTTGCATGCATCGCTCCAAGCACAGCCAGGCGAGCGATGCGACCCCAAGCACGGCATAGAACAAACTCTCATACGAGATAGAAAACAATGCGTACACCGCTGCTGCTGCGAGATACACCGACGTGAATCGTGGCAAGGTTCTCGCTGGAGAAAAGAAGGGAAGAGATGCAGCCACGATGGCAACACACCAAGCGACAGCATGGAGGAGCCCGGGAATTTCAACCTTTGCTGCTTGAAGTCCATCCACTTTCCAGACGACAACACCAGCGGCGCACAACACAAATAGTTGAACGAGGAGCAACCTATTTCCTGGGCGCCCCTTCTTCGGATTTGAGTCTTCCGGGTCATCGCCAAAAATATCAGCAGGCCGGATGATGAACTGGATAATCAACGCCATGGCCGTGGTGCACACAACACCAGCGATCACGAGATTTGAGTCAGCACTTAGCTCAATAGGGAATGTAGTGAAGGGAGCGAGTGCTGCGAAAGCCAGGGCAGCAATCGCAGACGCAGCTGAAGCACTCATCACCACATGTCGTCGATCTCGAGAAATTTCGGGCATCCAACTTCTCGCCCCTACCCATCCTGAAAGCAGCAATAGAACGCCAGAAGCGGCAACAAACATCCAAGAGAATACGATTCGATCGTGAAAACCGTGACACAAAAGCTGCGTCGCCGCGACAGCGATAGCGATAGTAACGAACGCTCGAGAAGCCTGATACAAACCCATTCTTGTATGTGCACTCGTCTTCAGAGAAATTTTCGAGAACACTGCCGATGAATACCACACGAAGTACAAAGGCAGATTGAAGTAGGCATAGTACGTCACTGGCGATCTCCTCAACGCCAACACAACGCAAACTACACCCGCCGCTGCGAAAGCGACCATCGAATGTACTTTGTCCGCGTCGATACCTTTGCCTTGATCCCGTGCAGTTGTATCCAAATGCTCGAGAACTAGCTTGGACCCGAGGAAAACTATCCACGCCAAGAAACAAGCAGTGATGGTTCCCATCAGCAGCCAGCGATCGTACAGGTGGAGGTATGTAATACCGTCGAGGCATTCACGAGCCAGTCTCTGTGCCATATCGATCGCATCGTTGTGATGCCCGCTTTGGCGCGCTGACACAGCATCACTTAGTCTGTCCTCGGCGAGTGCCAGAGGTTTGTATGCTTGCAACCCACTTGGCGAGAGGTACGCGGTGAGTGAGAACTCAGCAGTAATGGCTGACTTCCTCCGATACACCGACAAAAGCTGTGCAGCATTCGAGACGGCAGCGCCCGAGCGCAAATCCGAACGCCTTGGGCTCAAGTACGACACGGGGAGCACGCCCGAATTATGTATGGGTGGAGGGATCCCGAGCAAGGATGCTCCCAAAGAGGCCACATCGGCTTGTTCAATGTCGCACCGCTCCTCATCTTTGAGACCCCACTCTGTCTCCGGGGTAGGCGCATCCTTTCCCCGTGGCACACACGCAATTTCGACAGGGGTTCTGGAAGCCGTGGACGCGATACCCGCGCCCCAGGCGACGAAGGGGGTTTCTGTGCATCCGGGGTCCCCGTCGCCGTGCGCACCCCTGTTGCTCATGCCATGGTCAGCCGTGAACAGGAATGCCGTACCCCCATCCTCCGGGCCGAACCGCTCCTCGAACGCCGCGGCGAGTCTTCGAACACCCGCGTCAACAACCCTGATGTTTTCGGCGTACCCTTCTCCACTTGGCTTGTGTGCGTGCCCCGCGCTGTCCAGCCCGAGGAGGTGCAGCAGAAACACCACCTTGTCGCCCTCTAGTGCACTTCGCTCCGTCTCCAAAGTAGCACCCGCCCGCTGCTCATCTTCCGTGACATTACCAACGAGCACTTCGATGGCCCGATCGAACACCCACTCGTCGAGGGCGGCGTGATTGCTCGAGGCGGCGAAGTCCTCGAGCTCCTCCGCGTACATTCGGCTGCGCACGTGCGGGATACCTTTCGAGAAGAGGGGCACGACCGATGGAGCTCCTATTGCCCACGCCGCCGATGACTGGTTGAGGAGATGGTCGAACTCCACCGCATTCGCCTGCCACCCCTTTGTTATAGCGCTGGGATCCTCCCAAAAACCAGCGAGTAGTGCGACGTGCCCGGGTCGAGACTCCGTCGGGGGCCTCGCGTGGCTGACGCCCCAGCGTCCACTCTCGCGTGCAATCGCGTGGAGGAACGGAGCCCTTGGAACCATCTCGCCCCTCCGGGCTCCGGTTTCACTGCCGTTACGACCTTCCAATTCAAATAGCCGATCAGCACGGAGTCCATCTGCGACGATAACCACTAAGCGCGACGCCGGGCCCGCGAAGGCGGCCGTCACAGGTTCGATGCCATGCACAAGAGGACTCGTAAAATGAACATCGAACATCGCATAGACGAGCAACGCGTGCAGCACGATGCCGAATGCGACGAGACGGTTCTGCCCCGAGGATATCATCCTCGTATCACTCACCCGTGGAACTACTTTGTAATTTTTACGACTATCGAACCCACGCGTCACACCATCGCGGGCGCGTCGCACAAGCGTCACGACACGCGATCTGATTTTGCAGAGCAGGAGGTTTCAAAAACGAATAAGTTTTGGTTACAAGTCCTCCTCATCGTCAACGGAACCCTTTTTGCGCTTGCTCCCCGCCTCTTCTTCATCGTCATCATCATCTTCGTCGTCTTCGTCTTCGTAATCGATAGAAGAGGCCGTCAAATCATCCGCGGTGATCACAACGCCTCCGCGCGTGTCTTCGGCCTCCGGGTTCACGTTGCCGTCAAAATTTTCGTCAGCCGTGTCCTCGTCCTCCTCGTCACCCTCCTCGACCGCATCAGGATCCTCCTGTGGGCCGGCGACTCCCGGAACCGTCTTCTCTCCACCAAAGAGCGCTGCCTCCTCTTCTTCCTCCTCGGCAGCGATCATGTCTTCGGTGCGCTCGCCCAACCCTCGCAGGCCACTGCCGGTATCCAGGGCCTGCGCAGCTCCACCGTCAGACATGCCGCGAATGTCCTCCTCCTCGTCCTCCACGGGTATCTGATTCGCAGCGTTTTTCTCATCGGCGGCGGCAGCTGCCGCGGCCTTGGCTGCCGCGAGGACCCTTTGCATCCTGTTCCCCTTCTTCGTGGTTTTCTGCTCGGTTTCTGCCATCTTCTCGTCCACCCAGTCACTGATTGCCTGCACGCGGAGTCTCTCCTCCTCTTCCTCGTCCACGTCAGAAACCTCGAAAAACTTGTCCAGAGGGCGACCTGCGTCCATGTTCGCGTAAGGCACAGTCTCGCCGCTGTAGATGTTGATGGGGGGTCCATCCTCGTGCGGATGTGTTTTTATGAGGTGCCCAACGTTCGGTGACAAGATATCGAGCTCGATGGGAAACCTGAATCGCCACCACTTCTCATGCACCGCCTTGACCTTGACCTTGACCTTGGTACCCATGGTCAGCATGTCCACTAAGTCGGGCCAATCGTCCTCGGAGATGGGGATCAGACCATCCGTCTCGCATCCGCAGTCAACCAGCGCACCGTGGTACAGCTCGAGCGACACAATCTTCCCTTCCAGCTCCTCACCGATGATCAGGTCGTGGAGCTGCTTGCGGGAGAGATCGCCGGTGTGTCTGACCGCATCCCTGAGGATACCATCAGAGTCAATCTCCTCAGCGACCGCGAGGGAATCGGCGTTTGATGGCATGGCGATATCTAATCTGTCGTGTGATCCCAAGATGGTCTCATCACTCACGCCGACAAACTTGAGTGCCCCTCCGTCAACTGCGGATGCAATCTCATGATCCGGGAGAGCCTCCCAGCCACCGGTTTCGAGCCATTCGATGGATTCCTCGAATGCAGTCGGAGGTCCAACTTTCTTGACGATTGACCAAGATCCCGCCTTGGAGTGCGCATAAGGGTTGATCAGGAACGGCTGCTCAGGTGAGCCATCCTGCGGAATGCGCGCTATCGCCTCGTCGTCAAGACCTTCCTCCGTGTCCTTCTCGAGCTTCGCCTCCGCCGCCTCCTTGCCCATGACGTCGGGCAACGCATCCATGGCGATGTAAAGCGGATCCTTGAGTGTCAGCTTTCTCTGTTCATCGGAGGAAAGCTTACCATCCTCCTTCCACGGTGCTGCCACATTCACGGGCTCGTCATCCCTTCCGTCGAAGAGGCCAGGTTTCTCCGTCCCGAGCCTCACGATTAGCGCCTCCATCCTGTCCAGCTTTGCCTGGCACTCGATGTCATATTTTGCCTTGTCGGCGAGGGATAGGTTATGGTAGTGATCCAGCGCATCGGCGAACCACTTCTGAACAGCCTTGGTGGTCAGGCCCGAACGGCGGGCAATGTCGCGCACGTCGTCGGCATCCGGGGGGTAGGTCTTCAGCTGGGAGAGGCGCAGCCACCAGATCGATTGGCACACGTAAAGTGGACGACCGGAAAGGCCGAACTCGACGACTTTCTGATTGCCGTACGACATGAGCCTAGCGTCGGGGTCATCGTCACCGACGTCGACGTCATCGCCCTCCGCAGCCGCCTCGGCCTCGGCGGCGAGCCTGTCGATGTCGCCGAAGTTGGCGTCGAACCCTGCGTCGTCGTCGTCATCCTCGCCTCCCAGCGCTCGCACCATGCTGATGCCACGGTATGTGCGAGGGAAGCGGAGGAATCCACGAGTCGAAGCTCCGGGCCGCGCCGGGCGCTCAGTCCCGACCGGCGCCCCGCCGCCGACACCGACCAAACAAACCCTTACCCTATTCCTGCTAATTCGACGTGTCGCCAGCGCTGACGGCCGGCACGTTGATTGAACCGCCGCGGGCGCTGAGGCCGCACGGCCAGCACAAGCGAGCACGTCCATCTTTCGACCTCCTCGCGCGACGGAGTGGCGGCAGAGCGCGCCGGACGTGGCCGTCAAAGCCTGTAGCTTGCTTTTCGCTTTTTCGTCCGTCCAAAACGGTCGGTCGAAGCTTTTTTTGGGATGTTTTTGGGACTTTTTTTGGCAGGCGAGCAGTCAGCAGTCTCACGGACTCTCAGATTGTCGTCCCGTTAGACCAGTCTGCCACTCCTGCCGTCCGTCAAAAGAACTGGCCTTCCCTCAAGATATTTTTGTGTCATCTTCACCACTCCGATCTGCGCGTCTGCCCAGGCTCGACCACCATCATGGCGCTCGCCGTCGCGAACATCTCGGCATTCTGCCAGCTGCGTCCGTTGACAAGAGGCATCGTCCCACGCAGAGCCGGCGCTTCTCACTCCAGGGGAGCCCCCGTCCGCTTCGCGAAGAAAGGGCCCCTCTTCGGCAAGGAGACGAGCCCGCCCCTGCCTCCGTCGTTCGACGAGGACGAGGCCGACGAGGACGATTCATACTCGTGCGCAATCGCGTACGCGGAGGTGGACAACGATGCGCACCCCACGTCAACACTGCTGAAAGTCGACGTCTCCGCGGTTCCCGGCGTGATGCGCATCCTCTCGTGGCTCCTTAACGGCCTGGACCTTGAGCTCAACGACGCAGAGTGGGTCATTGACGAGGACGTGGACGACGATGGGAGCAACAACGACATCGTGCACATCAAGATGTTCGTAACTGAGGGTATCGGGAAGGATAGGTCGAAGGTCAAGGATCCCAAGGCCGTTGAGGAGCGCGTCACGGAGTACCTCAGGTTCTGCACGCAGGCGGAGAGCAAGAAGGTGGGCGTGGTTGAGCACAGCGGAATCAGGATAGACAACGCAACCGACCCGGAAAGGACCCTGCTGACTGTGAGAGTCATCGAGACCGGCGCCAAGAGCCTCCTCTCAGTCGCATCCACCATCACCGGCCTCGGGCTCAGGATGAACCGCGCCAAGCTCGGCGTCTCGAAACCCTCCGGCGCTTCGACGTGGGAGATGAAGCTGACTGATTTCGAGTCGAGGAACAAGCTGACATCCGCACAGGTCCAAGGCTTGCTGTACACCTTAGCGCTGGTGTTCAACACGCAGGGATTCAGCGGGGCGGACTATCTCGTGGAAAAGATGACCGCAGACGAGGGAGAGTTCGCAGCGTGAGAGCCGTCCTAGTGTTGTAACCATTTCTCTCCTGTAGTATGGCACCCGCTCAGTCTGGAGCTCTCACTGCCTTCAGTTCGATCTGCGAACGGCGAGCAGGCGAGACAAGGACCCGGAGGGCATCTATTTTCCTTCGTCAAGACAGTGCACACCCACGCGGTGCTCAACCCCTTTGCTCGAGGGTATGCCGTCGGGTACACCGTTTGCGACTCGCGAACGTTGACGGAGCCAGGGGCACCTCGCATCTAAGAGCGGAAGATGTCGAGCCCGACCGGAGTGTTCGCGCACGTCTGGCGTGAGATCCGTGCCTACGGTCCGATGGCTTTCAAGATGGGTTGCCTGGTGAACGTGATCCACAACTACGGTGTGCACGTCACCATGTGCCTGGGGCCGAGTATGCTGCCGACGTTCAACAGATCGGGAGACTTCGTGCTGGTGGAGCAGTTGTCGGTGATGACTGACAACATCAGGCGCGGCGATATCGTCATAGCAAAATCGCCGACGAATCCGAGGCACACGGTGTGCAAGCGGGTCCTCGGCAGAGGAGGGGATGTCATTGCCGTGCCGAAGGCTGGCAGCTTCGGTGGCACACAACGGGTCGAGGTTCCCCCTGGACACATATGGCTTCAAGGGGATAACAAAGACAACTCGACAGACTCACGCGACTACGGACCTGTTCCCTTTGGCATGCTTCGAGGCAAGGTTTTCTTGAAGGTCTGGCCATTGAGCGAGCTTGGCGTCGTGAAGAGCGAGGGATGGCGGTCCGTCCTCACAGAGTAAAACGATTGTCTAACTACTAGCTACTACAGGTAGAGGTTGTTGTAAATTTAAACAGAAGATTAGTACCTTCGGTGTCTCAATCGACCACTGCAAACCTTCTCTCGATGGTGTCGAGTGAAAAATCGTTCTCCTTCCCCGTTCCGAGGGGCCTGAGTGTTGGTTTTGGAGTTGTGCTATCCACATCGATGTTTTCGCTGATAGACGGAGTAGATAATCCCATATTTCCCATCGTTGCAATACTGGATGGCGGGAGCATCGTGTTCGACGACCTCAAACGCATCGCGTCGCGCGCAGCTTCTTGCTTTGCCTGTGCCATGGCCTGATGAAGCCGAGCTGACTCCTGTGTCTCACGCTCGAGGGCTTCCCGGAATTCCTGCAACTGCTGCATTGATTTTGTGTAAGCGGTATAGAGATTGAAACTCTCTTGCTTGAGGCGTTCAAGCTGTGTCCTTGTGACTTGGTGGGCCGCTGCCTCTTCCGCCACCTTGTCGTTCAGCAACGCTTTCAGCTCGGCCGCCTCCTCTTTCGAGACCAGCAAGGCTTCCATCTTGGCTTTGCCGTCCTTCTCCGCGGCTGATACCTCCATCTTAGCCACACTAATCTCTCGCTGTAGATCTACGAACTGCGCATTGACAGCGCTCAGCTCAGCTCGAGCAACAGACACTTCCCCCGTGGTTTGCACGAGTTTGGATTTGGAGGAGCTCAGATCCATCTGAAGGTTTGCGCACGTTTCCTTTTGCTTCTCGAGCGCATCCCGAACAGTGTCGAGCTTTCCGTTTAACTCTTTCACGGTAGCTGAAGATGTTTTGGCCGCTTCCTTGGCTTTCTTGCGCTCCTCAACCAACGCGGCTCTTGTTTCCTCGTGAGTCGCATGGCTCACCGCCAGCTCTTGCCTGAGGGAACTGACCAGGGCGGCGGATTCCTTTTCCGCAGCCAACATCTCAACCTTGTACGCAGCGTGCTCATTTTTGGCGGCAGCAGCGGCAGCCTCGGCGCTCTCGATGCGTTTACGCAGGTCGCAAACCTCAGAGTTGGCAGCCTTCAGCGATGAACGGAGCTGTTGGTTTTCATCGTCGAGCGAGTCGACCTTCTGGGAGAAGTTGAGGTGGAGGGCCTTAACTGCCTCAAGGGATGCGTTGATCGTGGCGCACACGTCCGTGTACTGAGAATCAATCGACTCGTCCATCCCCATACCCCTATCCTGCGCTTGTGTTTGTGGTGGGCACACGCCGTGAACAGAGCATCGAACTTCTTTCTGGCTGGGGGTAACGGTCACAGTTCATCAGTCAGTAGACTACTTCGGTAGTCTAATTTGCCTGGTGGTAACACAACTCTCTAGCTAGCTAGTCA
>CEPC01154771.1_pt1 | contig 28198 bp, 20 predicted proteins | sample 530651 | NCBI WGS metagenome assembly CEPC01 (sample SAMEA2620828, study PRJEB7988) | marine metagenome | biome: marine biome (ENVO:00000447); feature: deep chlorophyll maximum layer (ENVO:xxxxxxxx); material: "saline water (ENVO:00002010), including plankton (ENVO:xxxxxxxx)" | depth 65 m | reverse complement strand
GCGCTGCATTAGTTGAAGCGTTTGCTGCCGTGGCATTGCTTAAAGCATTGACGGTCGCTGCATTAGTTGAAGCGTTTGCGGGCGAGGCATCGCCTGAAACGTTGGATAACTTCGCGATGGCATCCACTGTACCGTTCAAACTTGTCGATGTGTTCAGAAAAATTGTAAACGAGGCCCCGGTTTCCGCCAACACTATTTTACCGCTAGTGAAGTTTGTGTTTGTCGACATGTTTTGTGTCGCGCATGTTTGCAGGACAAAACATAGAACAAAGGTATGCCAACAGGTTCCTACGTACTGCATGCCTGCTACACAATTCTTATTTGATAATATATACCATTGCTGATGTATATAAACATTAAACCATACAGGATCAGGCATGGCGGGGGCTGCAGGATCCAATTTCACTGTTGTTCTCGTTGAAGATGGAAATGCCTTTTCTTTTGGCAGGAACACGCGTGGTGATTGATTTTGGGATTTACTCAACACTGACAGTAAATTGTAAATTGGAATCACTTCAGAAAGAGGCCAAGCAGATGCGCAGCTGAAACATCATCTTCCAGAAACAGTTGGAAGAAGTCAGAACACGTGACTGTGTCTACTACGGTCACAGCGTAGTAAAACTTGCAGCTTGTTGTGTCGTGACAGATACCACAGGAATATGTCCAGGATTTGAGTCGATTCGCGAGAAAAAACTCGATATGCTGCCCACTTGCTGTTTCAAAATGCAAGTACAGGTTGGAAAGAATTCTTGAAACGGAAAGGTTGCATTGTTCGTATGTCAATGCTTTCGCGTTGAGGATTGCGCAGCGAATGGTAGTTACGTCTAACATACTCGAGAACCATGGGTACTGGTCACACACGCAGTGCAATTCAACAGTACGTATTACCTCTTTTCTGAGTGTAAGACTCGCAAACTGCCAGGCGTCCGATAGATTTTCAAAGAACATGGTCAAAACATTTGGGTTGGCTCTTGTTTTCAATCCAATGCAGTGTGTGCAGTTGAAAAGACGTCCATCGTTGACCTCAAACAAGGTTTCCTTGTCCATTTTCAGTGGCTGCATGTCCCATTCTCCTGCTCTGGCAGAAATCAAAACAGAAAAAAAACACAAGCCATTTCGCAGAAACAGAATACAATGCCCCGATAAGACCCTGCGGACGTTGACATTGCATAGGATTGGCGCACTGTCGGCAATCAGGATGATTGGTATGTCGACAGGAAACTGAAAAGCGAAACTGAGCGCATCATCCCTTGCTACATGGTGGTTGTTTTCTGACTGTGTGCTCAAAAAGCCATCCGCTGACGCGCACTTCTGCAGAAGTTGGTCTCGGGCCATCTGGGAACCTTGCTCATCCTCATGGGCACCAGATTCCGGTGCCATAAAATTCAGGCACGACGCCATTGTGTTTCTCGAGTCTGAGATTTCAAAATCTGAGTCTGTTTCAAAACATTGAAAAGAAAAAGAAAATAATTTTGCGCGTTTGTATTTTAAAAGTTTATTACCGACCTGAGTTTACAGTCAAACTGTTTTAAAACAGAAAACAAAACAGGTTTAGTTCTAAGTCTTTACAAACCGGAGCAAAAATCTCTTTGCAGCTCTTCGTTGTCTGTCAGGGGCAAGTCAGGGCGCGTGCATGAACGACGACGCGTTTCTGCTGCCCCTTGCGGGAACGCCCGCGTTCAATCCAGACTCTTTATTCTCTGATTCGGCACATGGTGCAGCGTCGTTGCACGCGGGTCCAGTGACCTTTGATCAAGGCTTGCGGTCGGTGGGCGGCGACGCAGCTCTGATGAACCCATTCGATTCGTATCCCGTCGACGGGAAATCGCCATCCAACGATGCGGGGCCAGTGTTCTTTGATCAAGGCTTGCGGTCGGTAGGCGGCGACGCGTCTTTGATGAACCCATTCGATTCGCATCCTGTCGACGGGCAATCGCCATCCAGCGACGCGGGCGCTTTGATGAACGAGGACTATTACCCCGATTTCCTCCACGCAGACGAGCCAGAAAGTCAGTTCATGGAAACTTGTATCTACGACGATCAAAGCGAACTCAATGACCTTCGAACTTTCACGGAAATGAGCGACGAAGCAGCTCGCGTCCTGCTCACGATGTTTCCATCTTGTGTGCAAGTGGTGAATCAACAAGGTCTGGACGACATTGCTTTGCAGATTGCGTTGAAGAGCAATTACAAGGTAAAGCAGATCTTTCGGATCACCAACACGGCTCGCGAAGAAATGCACGGCTGTTTCAAGGCATGCTACAACATCTCCAACGAACGCATGGTCATGCACGGCACATCAGAAGATGCAGCCAAGTGCATTGTCAAGACTGGCTTTCGCGCCGCTGCGGGTCAGAGAAGCAAGTATGGAAGAGGGGTGTATTCGACTTCAGACGAATGGCAAGCTCTGGCCTACGCGAAGCCCAATGACCGTGACTGGACGCAAACAGTTCTTGTGGCCAGTTTGTTGGTGGGGCCTTCCAAACCTGGAAAAGAAGGCATGATTGATTACGGAGACGATGATCAAGGCCGGCAAATTCTCACAGCAACCAACGAGGACAGGACTATTTTTTGTGCCTCTCACGAGGAGCAGATGCTTGCTCAGTACCGAGTCACAGTGCGATTTCAGGTCCAGGTCAAACCGACCGACGAGCACAAGCGCGTGGTCAAACTACACCACCCATCAATTTTTGAGGCGTTCATCAAACGCAGGATGTCGCATGTTTCCGCAGCGATGGTTGCGCCTGTACCCTCTGTTCAGTGGACGGCAGTTGATTCGTGGCTGGGCATCGCCAAGGGTACAAAGGTGGTGGTCAAAACTCCGCCCGAGTCGTCTGGCAATCTACTGAAATTCACGGTCGGACGTAGTGGCACAGTGGTCGGCATTCTCTCTGAGCAGCCGGCAAAGCTTCTCAACGCATCATATTTCGTTGAGCTTCACGATTCGAGTTTTGCACTGACAGGGCCAATTGAACGTTTCTACTGCACTTCGTCTGGTAAGCGACTTCCTGGGCAGCAGGGCAACTGGCTGTGCCTTCACTACAATCAGTTGACTCCCGTCGAAGACATTCAACAGTATCGGGACCTCAAGGTTGGAGACAATGTGACCATCACCAGCACCTTCAAGATGCACGCCTTCTGTACGGGCAAAACGGCCGTGATCAAAAAGATGGTGAAATACCGCGGCGTGCATCCCCATATATTGGTTGAAGCGCATGACACCTCCATCACGAGACAGGTCATGAAGCTCAACAAAACTGTCATACTGAAATGTGGCCAGGAATCAGAGTGGCTAAGCTTGTCACCTTTCAATGTCGAGTTGGTCACGACAGCCCTGGTTGAGAGTCAACCGCAGGAGAAGCCACCCGCTGTCAAAAGGAAGAAGGGGCAGGACAAAGCCCCATCCAGCCACGACAATTCGAAGCGATGCCGTGGAGAAGGGTTTTCGTCAAGCGATTCGACGCCGCCTTCTGATGCTCTGCAGGCATCGGAACTTATGTATGGGTCGGCGGGATCCTCAGGCAGCTCGTGACTCGCGTTTCAATGCTTTCAGTGAGTCCAGGCGGTTTTGTGTTGGTGTTCGTAGACGCCTTTACGGTCCAACGTCATGGCTTGTTATATCTCACCAAATCAAATTCATTTGACGATTTGATTTGCCGTTTTTGTTTTTCTATGCGCTTCGATTACCGAATCGCGACTCAACCTCATGCCTGTGTGTTCGCGTTTTTTGAGTAAACACATGTTTTTGTCTTCAAGCAGCGCAAGGGCTGATCTGAGTTTAACACTTTCTGATTGACCAGTATGAGAAAACCGATACCCCCCCGTCACATTCGTCTGGTGGGGCTTGGCACTGGGCCTCAGCCGTCGCGCCGTGGGCGGGCTCGGTGTATGGCTTTTCAGAAGGACAGCTGGCACACACGTCGCCCTGGTGGTCTGCCCGCGTAGCGAGCACGGCTGCCTCCGACGCAGACAATGCGCGACTGTAAAAGCGCAGGTCCATCAGGTAAAACATGGCATTGTTTGTCTCTGTGGTACACGTAGCGGCTGTACTGGACGCGGAGGAGCTGTAGCAATAGGAGCCGATGCCAATGTCGTTGATCGGGTTCAGCATCGCCCGGGTGGTAGCATCCCAGCGCACGTCCAGGACACCGTCGAGGTACAGCTCGATGCTACTACTGGATGTCTTGATCACACTGACATGATACCACCTCGATTCCTGTAGGGTGGTTGCGCTGTAATACGATTGCGCCGAGGCAGCAACCTGTAGTTTTTGGTTGTTACTTGCCATTATCATTAAGCCCCCCGTAGCAGAGTACGGGGCGTCGTAATTGTCCCAGCGCGTCAAGATGTTAGAGTGATCGTTCGACGACAGCGACACAAAATGAATCCAAAACGAAACCGTAAAAGCAGAGGCGTCCAGGACTGTGGCAAGGGCCGGGGAGGTGATGGTGTACACGTTGCCGTTGCCGTTGAGCACTGGTCCATGTGTGGCATCGGTATGATATGCCGTGGACGAAGACGCCATGGTAGCGCTGCTGAGATCATCGACGAGGGTTCCGTCCAGTGGAAAGAAAGAGACAAGGTCGCCGACTTGGTGGCTGCCTGATTGACACACGCATGCATCCACTGACTCAGCCCCAGGTTCCAGCGTTGTAAAACCAGCATTACACTTGCTGCATGATGTCTGCAGTGGGTCGTCTAGGCCCCCGACCTTGATCATGTCAAGCACGGCTTCGGCTTCGGCATCGGACAGATAGCGGTTGAATGCATAGACGCCAGCAATTTCAATGTCACTTTGAGAGTCAGCACTGAACCAAGAATCTGCGATTAAGTTGGTGGTTAGAGTCCGGTCGGGTTGGTTCTTGCAATCGGCGGAACTGTCATGAACAACCGGAGAATCATCGATTGTCAGATACACACCGTCGGATGGGTGATAACGAGCAGAGACCTGATGCCAGGTGTCAAATTGAAAAGGCACGATGAGAGAACAACCCCCGGTCCATACACCAGAAGATTTCCATATTGAGAAATACAAGTCTTGTGAGCTTCCGCCCCGCATTAGTATAATGTTGTAATTCGGCTTAGTCTTGTCGACGCTTACGCCATCTTTTCCACCAAAATCAAAAATTCGATTGTGGTTTACAACCGAAGCACTTTTCATGTTAAACTTGGTGACCACAGTGAATCCCAGCGTTGCAATATTGAAATCAAGCGATCCCAAGCTTTCAGATCTGGCACTACCAAAGAGTTCATTCGCCGGGTTAAACGCCACGACCGCGTCGGAAAACGGGGAATAGCTGCCTGATTGACACACGCATGCATCTGAGGAATTTGCACCAGGCGCCAGGGTCGTTAGTCCAGCCTGGCACGCAGTGCACGCGCCTCTGTGTAAAACCCGGGCATCGTCCTCGCCGTTGACGACAATGCTGTCAATCACCGTCTGGATCTGGGCATCGGTCAGACTTTCGTCATAACCATACACTCCAAAAACACTGCCAGCCATGGCGTTATTCTCATATTCGTTATAACTCTGCCCTGGAGTCTCGTGTCTCGACCCGATGCGAGCACTGAGATCGGTATAATCGGAAAACCCAGTGCAAGATGACTCCTCGCAGCTGCTGTCGGCAGCATTATACTGCGGGCATGTTCTGGAAAAAGTTGGCGAATCTGAGTAGTAAAATCCTTTCTTTTGAGAACTTGCATCATAAGTGTATACAATCGTGTATACAACTCCATACGTAAACGTCAAGTGCGGCCAATCCGAGTTGCATGATGGCGTGTTTTCCAAGATGAATGTATTCTGCCACTCATTTCGCCCTATCCGAAGAGAAAACGCTGTGGTGCTCGAGTCAGCAAGATGAAAAATTCCCGCATATCGATCACTACTATCCGTTATTTTCATCTTCATTATGATGGTAAAACCTCCGTTTGTGGCGATGTTCCAGTTTGCTGCTGGCGAAGTATAGCCCGTAGCAGCCGTGCCGCCCATGCTTTCGTCTGCTAGAGACGGGTTCCAGTGCAGCACTGCCGGCGGCAACGGGTTGGTGAAGCTGCCTGATTGACACACGCATTGGTCCGCCGAGTCAGCACCAGGCGCGAGGGTCGTCGACCCCGCTGGACAAGCCTGGCACCCTCCCGTCCCATCATCATAGCTCCCCACCGCACACCCTGACGCGTCCACCCCCGACGCCATCACCGCAACCACCCCCAGCACGCTGACCACGGCCCCCCACCGCGCCGCCACCTTCGAACCACGTCGCGACATTTGTGCAACGCAAAACTGACTTGCCTCATTTATATACTCCCTATTCCTTTTCAGTCACCCTTCATCTTCTTCAAAGCTTCGTCTCTGAGCCGATGTTTCTTACTGAATATTCCCATATCAATTTTTTTGGTGGTGTTAGACCTAGCAACTTTTCTTCTTGCCCAAATTCTCATCAATAAAGCGGTCACAAACATAACGGCATTGCTTTCAATGAGCTCTGTTCATTATATATGATCAAACGGCAAACACTTGAACACTAGAAAAAAATTTTGACAACAGAGATGTGGTCGCGAAGAGGGATCCTGAATCGAGGGGTTCAATTTCTTACGAAGCCATAGAAAATCTTTGAGTGGAATCAATACCAAGGAAATTTTTTTTGCGCCAAGATTTTTTTATCCCATTCGAATCGATTTGTGCATGAGCTCTTTTGCTTGCCCGAGAAAGCAGCAACATGTGGACTGCGAAGTAGGAATGAGAGTGAAATGTTACAAGAGACGATTCGATTTGATCATCAACCTTCAGATGTTTCTGTTGATATTGTTACTCTTTGCTTCATTATTGCTTGTCTGGGCCGTGTGGAGGCACGTTTGCATATCGGGGCAGGACTCTTTTCACGTAGCCCGAATGGAAATGCCACTGTCTGGCGAGTTCAAAATACTGCAAATCGCGGACGTCCAGATTGGACATTTGAATGATGCCTGTAAGGATTTGACCGAAGAAGAACAGCAATGGCCTTGTGATGGTCGAAACACAACAGCCTTTATTGAAAGGTTGACAAGAAACGAAAAGCCCAATTTGGTCGTGTTCACGGGCGACAATGTGTACGGAACGAAGGGCGACAAATACGCGCAAAAGCTCTTGGCACTGATGACGACGCCGATGCGGGAGCTCAAAATTCCCTTCGTTATGGTCCTCGGCAACCACGATGTCGAGTTGCCGTTCATGTCAGCGACAAGAATGCATGGCTTTTTGCGAAAGGACAGTTCCGCTGGCGGCGCGGGCGCCCTCATGTCTGGAAACGGAGTCGTCAAGGTTGTGAGGAATCATACCGAATTGATTCAAATACATTTGTTCGAGTACATGTACCGATATTGCATCCGATGCACGAATGGCGTTCAATCCCAAAATGGAGGGTACCTGGCGGTGACAGAAAAACAGATCAAAAAATTCGAAGAACAAAGCAATCCACGTGTGCTTTCATTGGCCTTTGCACACATTCCCTTGGCGCAGTACAAAGGAGTGCCGATGGTTGGTGGCGGAGATAACTTTGACAATCTGAATTTCGCGGCAGATGGGATGCTTTACGACGCCCTGTACCGACAGAATGTTTCTGTGTTTTCTGCTGGACACGATCACATCAACGACTTTTGCGGCCGAAGGTCCGGTGGGGTATATCTTTGTTACGGTGGCGGTGTTGGTTATACCACTTATGGCAAAGCAGGATGGCCAAGGCGTGCCAGAATTTTTGTCGTACAAAATGGCACGGTCAGAACTTACATACGACGAGACGACGCAAGTTTTTCCAAGACAAGAGATCGGTATGTAAACGACGTATTTCATTTCAAATGGAACGCCTCCGACGGGTCCATAACAGCTTAGGGCAGTTCGCGCATTTTTTTCTTCAAAACATACCGTGTCTCGGTTCATTACCACGTGCGGGTTGATTGTCGAATTTGGTTTGGTTTGAAAACATGACATGTTTTTGGTTTATTGGTACACGTCTGTCTATAAATACTCAAAAAAAATTGAAAATCAAACCAAACCAAATTCAACCATGGACACGCGCGCGCATGTTGACGTCGCCGCTCCGACTGATACCTCACAACCCCGCCCGTCTCCGGCGCTCGAACCCTCTCAACTCTGCCAAACAACCAAGACCACGCATTCACATCCCAAAGCAAGCGGCTCCGACGCCGCCGCGCCCGCACACCGTCCTCCCACGGCCGAACATCCCGACACCGCCCTCGTCCTCGACATCGTCGCGGCGCACCTTGCTCCCAACCAAGACGGCGTCCGCACCGCCATCAAACTCGAGTGCACCTGCACAGCCTGGCGGGGCGTCGGGGCCACGGTCCGCACCGCTTTTGCCTCGGCACACGACGCGCTTCTCGACCAGCAGCTCTCCTCGTTGTGTCATGAATCGTTTTCCGATTGGTTGGTTGGTGTACTTCGAAATTCCGACCAATTGGACGAAAACAAACGCGGCTTTGAAAGTGACGACATTCGCCATACCTGCATACTATTGAAGCCGGTCATGGCACGGCATGCCTTTGACGTTCCCGATATCGACGCCGAGACCGTCAAAAAATTTCAGTCTTTCTTCAACTCAATTCTCGTCGGCCTTAACACCCCTCACTTGAACATTGCCCTGTATCGCCGATGCTTGCATCTCATGTTTGAAACACACGAGTTTAGCCATGCAAATAATTGGGCATGGGGGGGCGGCTCTTTTTCTATGTTATCGTTCATCTATGAGGGAGGCTTCATTGGCCTTCTTCAACTTGTCAGGGGCTTCTTGTCGGGTCTTTTTGACGATCAAGCACTACTTGCAGACCTCGAAAAGATGTTGGAGCGCATCTTTAGTTTTAAACGTAATCTGGAGCTTGTCTACATTGCACATCAGTTGATGCCGGGCGGCAATATTCTTTTGTTGCTCACGGACTTTTCCAGGCAGATACTACAAAAACCACGGTACAACAGATTGGCTGACCCGCTCATGGAAAGTGCCCTGCATAGATTTTTTAATCATTATGATTACGAATGTCAGAATCAACAAGAGGAGGATGTGATAAGAAAAATTCCGGTTGCCATGATCGACGTTTTGAGTGCTTGGACTGAAACCGCCACAACTTATCTCGAATCCGATCCTGAGTTATATCCTTTGCGTGATTGTGAGGAGGAGGAATTGAACAAATACTTGGACAGGGTGGACGACGTTCTCGCAAAGCTGAAGGCATGATGGGCTCATTCTTTAGTTATTCTATTCTACTTCATTGTACATAACAAAGAATACATGTAATGAAATCATTTAAACACTGCTTCAATGATCACCCCTTCTGCCCCTTCGACCGCGACGTGGAGTTGTCCCAGGAGGTGTTGCGCCTGGAGTTGTCCCAGAAGGTGTTGCGCCTGGAGGTGTTGCGGCTGGAGTTGTCCGAGGAGGTGTTGCGCCTGGAGTTGTCCGAGGAGGTGTCGATGTGACGGCGGACGCCCAAGACGAATGAGCAGCAGCTCCTGCCTCCGTACTTACACCAGCAGCAGCCTCCGATCCACCAGCAGCCCCTGCACGAGTAGCGGGCTCCGATCCACCAGCAGCCCCTTCCTCCGCCCCTGCACGAGTAGCGGGCTCCGATCCACCAGCAGCAGTCGCATTTCTTGATGCAATTTTTGCGGTGTATCTAGGTAAGTAATCTTTATACATCTTGTCATCAATGTAATTGCAGAAGCTGAAGCTATCCCGACCAGTCTTTGAACTGAGCTGTGCAAAATTGTTATCGTATATTGCCTTTGTCACTTCATTCAAAAAGTTGGGATCATCTAAAAATGTATTTATACCCGCTATTCCTTTTGCCAGAATTTGATTCAGGTCTCTCTTGTCGACTAAACCTTTCCTTGTTCTTGCCATATACCGGGCAAAGGTTTCCATGTTTACCGGCGCCCCTGCCCCTGCGGTATTGACAGTTATTAGAATACTGTTAATTTGGTCAAGAACGTTTGCGTCTGATACGGAGATTCCGGGCACCAAATCAAGATATCCCACCGGTTTCAGGTCCGACCCAATCTTGACATTGAGTATCTTACACTCCTGCTGTTTAAAATTGGGGGATGCATCCTCACTGTCCAGGTTTGTCACTGAAAAATGACTTTCCAATGGGATTTTTACGCCAGGAGGTGATTCTTTTCTCGCGCCATTAGGTTTCCATAAAGCGTTGCAAGCATTGATCAGATTGTTCGCCTCAGGAAGCAAGTTATCTTCAATAAATTTTTTGATATTGGATCTCTTTTCGCAACGTCGTCCGTTGCAATTATCTGGCCATGTTGTGGTACGAATTTCTGTACATGCCCGGCTAAGGATATTGACGAACACATTGATAACCCAGCCATGAGATGTGTCCCTTGCACGAATGCTACTTGCACTATGGGATCCTGGGTTTTTCTCAACTCTCATACTCTCAACAATGCGAAGGCACAAAGTAGTGCTCAGGCAGTAAAACACCAATTTGAATTTCCGTGCTGCTTGTACCGCCTTGTCAGCAGAATCAGCATGTGTGCCGCCTACTTCGTGTTTAATGTTTTGAATTAGTTGCAGGAACATTCTTTCAAATGTATGATTGAACAAATTTGAATAAGAAAGATTTGATGTATCCGGATCCATCCCCGTGCCGTCGTAGAAATCTCTAGTTTCGTTTCTTGGGATCTTGAAAACCCAGTGTAAATCTGCAAAATCTCGTATTTTAAATGGTGGTTCCATCAGATTCTCTATTTCTGTCGCATTCTTCCTGTCCACATCCCGATACGTTTGGTTCCCATACTCAATATTCATGCATTTAAGAATATGAGGAGGGTTGATTTTGGATGGTGCCAACAGTTCCAACAAGTAATGCACAATCTGCTGATGCATGCCCCTTTTCACGGCCCTGTCTGAGTTGTCAATCCCCAAATGGTAAAGCGTTAGTAACTCTGCCAATCCTGCACGGTGTGGGAATTTCACTTCTTCGCCATTCTCAGCCTCAGGGCCTTCGGTCTCATTTTTCCCGCGCTTCCAGGTCCACACAGGCAGGCGCCACGACTTACTGTCCTCGACGACCAAGGGCTGATTCGGTGCGCACCAAGTAGGTGTGACAGTAGGGAAGGCATGGGACTGGCTCACCCGCGGGCCCTGGGCAGACGCTTCCCCATGCAGTCCGTCGCGGATGCTGTTTGACGAAGCCAGCCTGGAGAACGGAAAGGCATGGGACTGGCTCACTTGCGGGCCCTGGGCAGACGCCTCCTGATGAATGTGCAAGACTTCCGGGTGCAGTCCGTCGCGGATGCTGCGAGACGAGGCCAGCATGAAGAACAGAAATGCCTGCGTGTCATAGCTGTGCAGCGCCACGAGGTAAAAAGCCGTCGGAGTCGCGACGGGAATCCGTTGGAGCACCGTCCCCGACCACAGAAAATCGTCGAGTACGATGGCCGAGTGAAACACCCGAATTTGAGCATCGACGGGATCGGGCGGGACCTCGGTTGTTTCCAGGGCGATTTCAGCAGCCGGGCGGTAGACACTGTGGCTGCCGTACACGTCAAAGTCTATGCGATAGAGCAGCTGCGGGGTGAAATCCATGCTCAGGCTCGAGGACCCAATTCTGCCGCGGCCAATCGTCAGTGCGCTGGGGTCAGAGGGGGCGATGCCCGTGAACCGGTAGTCTTCTTCGTTCAAAGACCACACGACCGCGCCCATGGCATATACACTGCCCGGGCTCATGCCATTGTCAAATTCCAGAGGCAAGTTGCTACTCCACGCGTCTTCCATCACAACATCATCCTGTTCGAAGCCGTATTGTTGGCGCAAGGTGAGCCACTGGTCGCCGTAAGGTTCTCTGCACATCAAGCACGTGTTCCGCCCCGTTTCCAGGTAGCTTGGCAGGCAGGCCGTACATACGCCGTGCCCCTGCCTGGCACCGTCCGCGTTCACGTAATCGCCCAGGTTGGCGCATAGCGGGACTTCTTCATTGTCTTCCAGGCACAACGGACATGCCTCCGAGGGCTGCACGCTGGCTGGCTGTGGTCGGTGCAAACTTTGAAGCAGAAGATCTTGGTATTTGTGATTGTATTTCTGGAGCTTCTTGGTCCACTTTTCTTGCATGTTTCTGGCGTTCTGCAAGAATTGCTGTTTCATGGGTAGGTCAAAGCGCATATAGCGAGGGTCTTGACACTTTACCTCCTGCTCGGCTGCTTGTTGAATACGATCCTTACAATAATCCATCTTCACCACCAGCTGTTTGAGTTGGTGAGCCTCAGACTTACATTCGCCTGCGAGGTCGCCAAACATGCTGCCCTTGCAAGTTTAATGTATGTGTATATATACATTGGCCTGTGGTTCTTGACCCAAGCAAAATTACGTTACGTTTTCAGTTCACCTTTGGTTACCTACGACAAGCGCATAAAAATAAAAATGCACGCATACGGGGGTCGCCAAAAATGTTTATATCGCAGGTGTATTTAAAATGGGAAAGCGCAAATATATGGACTTTGTCTCGACAGAACATCAATTTAATGACTTTCCGCAGGCGCTTGAGGGCTACCAGGTCATGAATAACGAAGAATGCAAACAAAAATTACTTGACGCCCTCGATAATAAGTCATCCTGCGTCAAGTTCCGAGACCGGCAGGAATATCTCCCAACCTGCCACAACATGGTAACGACGATGCACGTCAAAAGTTCCTTGAAGAAAATCGACCTGGCCAAAGTGGCTCGTTGTACCGGAAACAGTTCGTATGACAGAAAGAGATTTGCAGCCATCACACTCAGAATCGACAACCCGAAAACAACGGCCTTGCTTTTCTCCTCCGGGAAAGTTGTGATAACAGGAGCAACAAGCAGGCAGATGTCGATCTATGCAGCGAGAGGGATCATAAAGATGCTACGGCGTTTATTCCCAGACGACGAATTCGAGCAAACCTGCTTTGCAATTCAAAACATTGTCTCTAATGTCTCAATTCCAAATGTGTCTGAAATCGACGTCAAGCGAATGTATCAGGAGCACGCCTCGCATACGACGTACCAGCCCTCCATATTCCCCGGGTTGATATTCAGACCCAGTGGGTCTCCAGTGGTGCTCTTGATTTTCAAAAGTTCCAGGATTGTCGTCACCGGTGCGAAGCGTTATGAAGACGTGTATTCTGGATTCAAAAACGTTTTGGATGACATCAAGAAATATTTTGTGTACGATACCCCTGCGACCTGATTGCATTAATGAGCTGGGTGTTTATTGGTAAAACCAATGGTAGCAGCTGCAGAAAGAGCCTACCCAAGCCTTTGATCGAGCCACATTCAAGCACGAGGGCCACGCCCTGTGCGAATGCCATGCGGAAGGCTAGGGTCCTGTGCCTACACCCCGCAGCATGCGCATTGATAAAAGTGCCATATTTCCCGCAATATGTCCGTTGACATCAGACGAAACGCGTTGGAGTGACTTTTCAGTGTCACGACAGTAGACAACACTTCATTTCCGCGGACGATCTCCCTCCTTTCCGTCACTATTTTCTCCAGCGTGCCCGACAAGTTGCCCAGCCTTTCATGTGTGCACATAGCAAACGCCAAAAAGTTTCCCAGGCACACCTCGCATGTCCTCCAAAATTGATAGTGACTGCAAAGCCTCAGGGAGCCCACGCGCTCTGCAATCGAGCTGTCTAGGCGCTTTTCCTCCAGGCATTCGTCGCAATATAACCCATTCATCAAGTTATTGTGCCTGCAGAGAAGATACAGCGATTGCGACCTGGACATTCCCGCTCGCTTGTTCCCGCAACTGGCCCTCTTTGTCCTGATTTTATTTGTTTTAATTTTTGAATGGGTTTACTACATGCGAACCCCTGATCAAATCAAATCCCAAGAAATCGAGTACCAAGCCTGAGTCAGAGTTGAGTAAAATTACGTACACAAGTATATACGCGCCATCGTGCCCGCACACGCGCCTCGTGCCTGAAATGCAAGGGCCTGCCGTGTGTCCTCTGTGCAATAAGACGAAGCTGCGCGGAAAATACAAGACCACATACGGGGCGTGCGCAGGGTGTTGCAAGGATGAAGTGCGCTCGCGTGGACGCGCGGAGACTCTGGTCAAGCAGCAACTTCAGATGCACGGCTTTGAATGCATCCACAACAAAACAGACCCTAGGTCTGGACGGACCATCTCTGCTGCCAGGGCCGACTTTCGCATAGTGCGGGAGGGCGAGAACTATGATATTGTGATTGAAGTGGACGAACAAATGCACAAGCAGCACCCACCGGCAAAGGAGATGCAGCGCATGCTTGATATGGTGCGTGCTTCGGAAAACAGACCGCATCTTTTCTTCCGACTGAACCCCGACGGTTATCGAAACAGTGCGGGTCATCAGGCTCGCGGCGTTTCTGGACAGGAGTACGTGGACTCTTTGCGCACCCGCGTCGAGTACCTGTTGGAGCGAATCCAGATGCGCGAGCGCAATGTCGCGCGTCGCAAGAAGGCCAACGCGTCGTTTACAATGCCAATTCTCTATATTGAGTATCTCTTTTATGACACGGACAGCCAGGACCCTCGTTATCAGTCGGTGACTCCTCGGCAGTTCAAGACTCTCGACGACGCTGCGAAACGCGCTGCCGAGCTGGCACGGCGTTGACACGGCAGTGGCGCTGGGAATGAAACGAGAGATCAGGTGTTTATTGGTAAAGCCTGCCACATCAGGGGCATGTTGACTTTCTTATTGACCAGTATGAGACGGATACCCCATCTTCACATGATAAAGCAGTGCAGTCGGAGAGCGAGGTGCTTCCCGGTGAAGATTTTGAGTTAGCAGGACAGCTCACACACGCCTTTCTGCTCTCGTCTTGATCATTGTGAATCAAACTAATTTCAGACACACTAAGTGCATGGTTGTAAAACCTCATATCATGCAGATGCCCGTGGCGATCATGATCTGTACAATCGGGATCAGTGTCGTCTCGGCATTTAGCACCAATGCCAATCTTTTTTTCTGTGAGTAAAACCGTTCCCCATGATTCCGTGGTGGAAACGGAGCCCGTGGCGGTAGATAGTGCGTTGTCGACATGTAACTCGATTTTTGTCGGTGTGGAAACAAAAACCAAATGATACCACGTTCCAATCGTAAGAATTTGTGATTTCAAAGCTTTGGGAGCCGATGACTGCGTATAGCGATCTATCCACACTCGATTGTCAGTATAGATGTATGCAGCTGTTCCGAAGACACCACCAGTAATGTCAAGTCGGTAAAAGAGCATTGAATTTTTAGCAGACACCGTTGGCTTGAACCACAGTGACACAGTCCACGCATCCGCATTGAGCAGGGCGCTGAGTGAATCTGACACAACATTGAAGGAGCCCTGGTTAAGGTCGAGCACGTCGCCATAGGTGGAATCCGACACATATGCTTCTGTTCCAGCAACCTTTTCTATTGTTTGTCCATTCACGTAATCGGTCAGAGAGCCACTGAAGAAAAATTGCGACGCGGCTGTAACTGCTACATCGATGTTGCTTTGATAGGTGTTCTCTGGGCACGGACACGAAAACTCATATGTGGTGCGAACAAACACATTAGCCCCATTGTGTTCCATGACGAAATCGGAGTGCACTGCGACATTGTTTTCGCGATATAGCATCAAATTTGGCGAACTCGTGTGGTCATTGATGGATATCCAGGGGTCTTCTGGATTGTACACGTGATCTCTATTGTACCATTTTGCCGAGGTCACGGAATCCGGTGCATCGACGACGATGCGGTCAGCGACTATAGTCTGCTCCTCTGCGGTCAATGGACGGTTGAAGGTGTAAAACCCAGCCATCTCCCCTGAATAGGCGGCATTGGTTGCCGAGTTTCCTCCAAGCCAGTTTTCCAGGGTGACTGTTGAGGGCAGGACGAAATTTGATGGGCACGTGTGGCATTTCTCTACACTGTCCACATACTGACACAAGGTCTTGGTTGCGTGGTCATATTTAATCTTCAGCAAAAACCATGCATTCGACGGTGTATAGAGACCATGGGTCTGGGGATTTCCCGCATATGGGCTTCCACAGCTCGCACCATTTGAATCAACAAATCCAACGTATAAATCAGATCTCGTTCCGAATCGGTTTATCGCAGCGTAAAAACTCGTGTCTGCATGCTTCAGTGCAAATAAGTTTTCGTAATTTTGTTTTGCTGTCCACTTCATTTTGGTCAAAATGGTAAATCCAGACTGATCGGAGAAGTCATACACCTTGGCGCCCATGTTTTGAGACATCTGCCCGGTCATATCCATATCATCGTGCCCAAACACTACTGCGTTCAGCCCCCGCACACCATCCGACGACAACTGAAAGGCCCTGTTGGAGTTCGAATAATAATCATTGGTCAAAGCACCCCCGATTTGCGCGCCCGTGGCAATGAGCCACTTTTGCGCGTCGCCGGTGGCAAAGAGGAATTCCGTGCTGGCATCAGCGCTAAACGGTATGGAGAACGTGGAATCTGCGGTCTCGTCAATAGTCGCTGTGCCGTATGACGCTGTTCCCAGCAAACTGTCTGTGGCAGGGTGCCACGCGCTATTGCTCGGAGCAGCACGGCGAACCAAGCGCCAGCCCCCGCCGTCAACGTGGTAGGCAGACGAGGCCGCGGCTGTGAACTTTGGATCGGGTGTGCAGGACGGCGGAGAAGCCATGGCAGAATTCAAAAAGTATGAAATAAAAATAATAGCAAAATTTTGATACAAGCAAAATCTCATCTCATAACCTTTACTGAAATGATTTAGATTTCTTTATATAGTATATTTGTGGGGAAAATTGCGATACTAAACGTTCAAATCGCCCAACAAACGATTCTAAACGCAGCAACCATGGCAGGCCCGCCAAAAATATCGTATATAAATAAAAGTTGCAATCAGTACTGAGACATGCAGGCAAAGGAAGTTTTGTATCGGATCAAATGCATTTTGGACTGTAACCAGCATGCTTTGCGTTTGCAAAGCTCCCACACGAAACGCGACAGGGAAGGGGCCGAAACTGATGTTGACGAAGAAGCGGGAAGTTCGCAAAGTAAGCGCCCCAGAGGAGAGGGCGAAGCTGCCGCGGAGAATGCAAACACAGAGCTCTTACTCAGAATACAGCTACTAGAAGCAGAAAACAAACGCCTCAATGGCATTGTTGATGCCGTCAGAGAGGAGATAAAATGTGCCGTGTGCTTTGAGCCGTCATCACAAGACGCACTTTTGGAGTGTGGGCACAATTTTTGTCGCAAATGCTTGACCTCGTGGAGTGGGAGTGGAAGAAGTGCAGGGCGGAGTTGTTTTCTTTGTCGCAAACCCACGGAAGAAAAAAATCAGCGTCGGCACCTCTCGTTCATGCGTGTGGTGGAGGCTGTCAAGTACACCAAGATTTATGATAACGGTGAAAAGTACATTGGCGATTTACGGGACGGCAAGAGGCACGGGCAGGGCACCTGTTTTTACCCAAATGGCCACGAGTATCAGGGCGGCTGGAAAGAGGATAGCATGTTTGGGCAGGGGGTGTACACGTGGAAAAACGGGAGTGTTTACAATGGCGAGTTTTTGGAAAACAGCAAGAGCGCGCAGGGAGTGATGACCTGGGCCAACGGGCAGAGGTACGAGGGGACATGGATGTTGCCGAATCAATCGTATGAAGAGGATAATGAAGATTCAAAGTTTTTATTTTTTGATCCAGAGTATTTTGAACATGATTGTTGGTGTGTTGCGGATGATCCAGACGATGTTTATAGTTTCCGGTATGGCGATGGATTGCATACATGGCCCGATGGAAAGCGGAAGAAAGCAAAATTTTGTGAAGGTGTCCAGCACGGGCCCGGTGAAATGACCTGGCCCAATGGAGACAGACTCACCTGCGAAGAATGGGAATTTGGTTTCTTAAAAGGCATTGCAGAATACGTCTGGCATGACGGATGTAGATTACATGACGTAAACTCAGATAAAAGAAATGAGCTAAGTGATCAAGGAACGGACTGGCAAATTGAATTATCGGAAGAAAAATACTTTGCTAGGGATTTGCAGCATCATGTCGGTTCGTATAAGGGTCAATGGAATGATTCAGGCGAATGGCATGGCCACGGGAAGCTGATTTACCCCTTGATCAACTTTGAATACGAAGGAGACTTTGTGGATTTTGACAAACACGGCCACGGCAAGGCGAAATACGGCAACGGCTGCACGTACGAGGGCGAATGGCAGAAGGACAAGATGCACGGCCGAGGCGTTTACACGTGGCCTACCGGCAGCACGTACGAGGGCGAATGCCAAGATGACATGATGCAAGGCAGAGGCGTTTACAAGTGGCCTGACGGCAGCAGGTACGAGGGCGAATACAGTGGCGGCGAAAGGAATGGACAAGGGGTTTTCACATGGCCATCCGGGAAAAGGTATGAGGGTGAGTGGCAGAATGGCAAAAAGAATGGTCGCGGTACGCTTACGCGGCCTAACGGCAGCACGTACGAAGGGTCATGGGAACAAGATCACAAGCACGGCAGCGGCAAGAATCAGAACGAAGACGGCAGCACATACGAGGGCGAATGGCAGAAGGACAAGATGCACGGCCGAGGGTTTTACACATGGCCCGACGGCAGAAGGTACGAGGGCGAGTACCGTGACAACAAAAAGGATGGGATGGGAATTTGTACATGGCCCGATGGCAGCAGGTACGAGGGAACATGGGAGAACGGGCTCATGCACGGCCACGGCAAGGCTTACAACGCCGACGGCAGCACGTATGATGGCTACTGGCGTCATGGTACAAAGCACGGTCACGGCAAGGGGCGCGGTGCCGACGGCAGCATGTACGAGGGCGAATGGAAAAAAGACAAGATGCACGGACAGGGGGTGAAGACATGGGCAAATGGAGATAAATACGAGGGATTGTGGCTCAGAAACAACAGGGAGGGTTCTGGGGTCATGATCTACGCGAATGGAGATAAATACGAAGGCTCCTGGCATCAAGACAAAAGACAAGGCAGGGGCAAGATGACCCTGGCTGACGGAGTGGAAGAGACTGGAATCTGGCACGATGGCGAAAGATTGCCAGACGCGCCGTCGCTGGACACGGATCAGCTGATTCTGTTGGTGGGTGGGCTGCCGCCAGACATTGCCAAGGAGGTGCTTACCGAAGCACTTGGTGAACGGGTGATTGCATTCGAGGATGAGAAGTATGCCCAGCGAACGTACGGCTTTTTAGGACCTCGAAAAAGATTTGCATGGAAAGACAAATATTCCTATGATATTGCAGAGATTCTTTTGGAAACAAAAGAAACATATCAAATCGTGCAAATGCTGCGCTCCAAAGAACATTTTGAGGATGCATACTTCGAAGCTGATATGTATCTAGATGATCTGGATGAGATCGAAAACAAGATAGGTGGATTCCCAAGGCCGCCAGTGACCACCGTGAAGGAACGACTGAAAGTATTGGAAAAGATGAAGAATGGCAACGATTACGAGTCCTCCAGTTTCTCCATGCTAGATCGCCTCATGCATCTCTTGGACTGGCAAGGGCTTCAATTGGGAGATTGAGAGTGTAGCATTTTATTTCGCAATAAATGAATAAACTCATATATATTACTTTCACAGAAACAATGTTGGTCTGTTGCGCGCTTAGATTCCACCAGCTGACTTTCTTGTGCAAAAATCTTAGGTGTCGACCACAAAGGGCACAGGAGGGGATGTAATTATTCTTGAGGTGCGTTTGAATGCTGTTTGGTTGTGATTGTATTCAGGTCGGGCTCTCATAAGTTTTTTCGCCACAAATACAGGAGGCCGCTTATGTCAGTTCTGGCTTCTTCTACGAAACTGTGGCTCCGCTTTTGTGCATCGGCAATACCAGCTTCATCGCAATTTCGACGCTGACCACGGACTTGAATTTCTATTCAAAACTGATTTCGAAAGTTGACCCACTCACATCGAAGCCGATGTTCAAGGCCATACAGATCCAATTGGCATGCCAAGCTTGTATTGAAGCAGAAAAGGCACACGAGTGCCAGCATATGAACCATCTGATTCCCAGATGGCAAGACTCGGACAAACACCGAAGGTTGAAGACGATCATGAGCGACAGGCCTGACCTTATTAATAGCGAACTTGGCGGTATTGCCGTTGGAAACAATGACCAGTGTTTCAAGGTTCCTGATCTGAAGAGGATGTTTGAAAACAGCATATTCATACAGATACCACTCAACGCGCACTTTTTCTGCACCATCGACCCATGTGCCGGGGGCGAGCACTCGGACTTTGCCCTTGTCAGTTTTATCATTTGCAATGGAGCCTTTCACGTTCTGGGAGCTGAAGCGCTGCAGACTAAGGATCCATTCAAAACGTTTGCGCTCCTGGATGCTCATATCAAGGCTGTCCGCGCTACCTACTCAGACCTTGTTTTCGCTCAGTGCAAAGTCATCGTGGAAAGAAACCTGGGATTTGAAGCCGAGCATTTGTACCGCGAGTGCAGGAAGTTTGACAACCTCGTATTCATGAAAGAACGAAATTCGGACCGAATCGGTGTCTTGACAACTCAAAACATCAAGCTTGGATTCACGACATACACAAACATTTTGCTCAGGGAAAATCGCGTGTTTTGTGTCAAGAGTGGCTTTATTGATCTCTCCAAGAGCGGAAGTAGGGACACTTTGTTTGATCAGTTGAGTTTTTTCTCTTTTACTTTCAGTGCTCCAGCCACTGTCTTACAAAAAGAGCGCTTTGCAATCAGTGGCAAGGCCAACGGCGGAAAAGATGATTTGGCCATGGCGTTTCTCATCGGATTGTATTTTTCAGCAGATCCGCGCTTTGTCTGCATATCATAAACAAGACCTCTTCCACGGCCAAAGTCCGGGTTCAAACCCCTTCCGCCATGCGTTTCATGATGCCAAGTTGCTCTTTTTGAACATACATGAGAAATACGGTCTGAGCGAGTCCGAGCAAAAGCATCAGAAGAATCATCTTGGCACAAAAGTCGTCCAGTTTTTTCGCATTTTCGTATTCTGCTTTAGTCAGTGTTTTTTTCGGCATTGCCATCGACTAGCATTGCAATGTTACTTTTATATGAAAGCTTGGAAATGCAGGCATTATCCAGTATATCGAATTTCAAAACGTTCTGGACTCTTTTTCATGAGCTGCAATTCCTCGTATTTGATGTACATGTTAAATACGCAGTACATGTAAACCAGCCCAATTACAGAGCCCAAAACAAACTTACAAAATGCCAAGTTCCATTTGTCTAGTCTGCCAGGATCGTACGTGATCTCCACAGTGCCATCGCCGCATTCCACGTCTTTAGTCTTGGTGTCTTCCATGATTGAGTGATTGAATGATATAATGCTGTCTTTTATAGCTATTTTTTTGCGCGGAAAAAAATAACGCTGGCTATACACACTGCCACGTCCAACTCAAAAGAATGCCCCGGACAGGCCCCAAGCTGAAACATTTGTCGTGGAGCGTTGGAAGGATGCAGATATAAATGTTTACACCTCAACTTGCCCCAAATGCTTTAAAATCCCGGCAAGGTCAAAAAAGGAAAAAAAGGCAGTGTAATATCGCCCTTGTTTTAAAACAAAGAAAGTGGATATGGCAGAAATCAAGCCCCAGTTGCTCATGTCGATTCACGTTCCTGTTTATAAAAAAGACCCTAGTGGATGCAAGTACAAGTTGGAGTGCTTCGGCCGAATCACCGCCGTCGTGCACCCAAATGCTCCATTTGAAGCCGCATGGAAAGCATTAATGCATTTAGAACGTTCCCCTGCCGCATTCTTTTTATCTGGCGACAAGACCACTTATTCGTGCATTTCCAACGACTCTGAAATAGTGCACGAAGTCTGGAACTCTAAGCTGGAGGAAAAATACAGCCTCGTCCAAGGATCGAGAGAAAGTCCCAACGGTGTCGTGATTCAAAATGAAACGGCAATTCTGTTTGTCGAGCGAGGGTTTCTGAGAACACTTCCTATCCCCGACCGCAAAGAAGTCTTTCTGTTCTCGATACCGGCCATAAACATGCGGACTCATTTGCAACGTGAACAGTCTCGGCAGAAAGAGGTATACCTTCGTCTTCGAAACAACTTCCAGTTTGTGGATTTGCACATGAATTTAGTTGTGGGCTGTCAGCGAATAGAAGATGGCAAGGTCCAAAAAAAGAGAAAGCGAAACAATGCAGTACCTTCTGCTTGAGTGCAAAATCATCATCTGGGGATTGATATATGTAGAAAACGACACCGAAATGGCTATGATTGAACACGTCAACCGCATCGATGCTGGTGCGTCGGAATTGAAAATCGAGAGCAAGAACATTTCACAGCAAGAATTCCATCGGCGATTTCTGGAAATCACGTTTGACATTTGCACATACATCCGGCTTGAATGTTACACCTTGCAACAGGTGTGGAAGGGAGAACGATTTGCCTGGGCAGTGAGATGTCTTCATACTGTCATGGGCAAAAACTGTGAAGACGTCATCTCTACCATCATGCAGTATGTTGTGACTAGAGGGGGACAAGGCGATGCAATCGAACAACATGTGCAGGAGCTCGCGACAAATTTGAAACATGCTTGCTTTGAAGACTTTTGTTATCATGGCACGAGGTCATGTGGGATCGAACCACCGACTTGGCACCAACTGCCGGACCCAGGCCTTGCGGCTTCAAAAATTCTCGAATCTCGTTGATGAAGATTGACCACGGAAATCTTTAGTAAAAGGCGAAAGATTTGTGCGGCATGATCAAAGTTCCGAGTGTGCAGACCCGTATGGTACCAAGGGCACAAAGAGGGTGGAATCCTTCCTCGAACAGACCCGCGATTGTGACTGCAGTTGTCCTCTGACGAGAATTCACTCGAGAAAAAAAATAAAATCTCAGTACAAATTCACAAACGGTTTCAAATTGCATCTATCCCCACTGAACCGATTTCCCGCCCAAAAACTTGTCTCTGCTTGCCGACAAAAAAAATCTTGGTACAAATTCACAAACCGCTTCAAATTGCCTGCATCCTTACTGGACCGGATCAGAGCACACACCGCGCGTGGGCATGGAAAACAGCGGAGGCTGCGCCAGAAACGACGTCCCTGCGATCGTGTCGCAGTCTCCTCAGAAAAATGTCACTGTTCTTGGTGATGGCTGGCTCAAAGTGACAGATGCGCAGGGACAGACCTATTACGAACACAGGCTCAGCAACAAGATTCAGTTTGACGCTCCCAAACCAAGACGGGAGCCCCCTACAGCAGTGCATGCCAATTCTTATGAGTGCATGGTAAGACCCTTGTGATTGCTGCTTTGAAGTTGGTTCACAGCACACATTTACGAACGATTGAGCGCAGATATGCTTTGAATCCGTGCTTGGCTCCGAGGGCGTGCACTGCTCCTCCTGCAACTCCAACCCTATTCACTTGGATTGCGTGAGGAGGGCGCAGTGCGGCTCAAGGTGCCCTACCTGCGGCAACGACTCTCTGGTTTCGTGGAAGCGCTCAAACACATCTAGGAAGGCGTTTGAGAAGGGTTGTTGTTTGGTTGTGATTGATTGACCACATGCGTGTCAACGTTTTTTGAGAGGTCGAGTGTTTATTGGAAACATAAGGAACAGCTACAGAAAGATCCAGCTCAAGTGCCATCCTCCCGCATCAGTTCTTTGAGTTGACCTGGCCTAATGGCGCGCACATTTGGCATCTTTGAGATATTTGCTTTGGCGCAAGTTCGCCGTGTATTGATTTCAATAAAGTGAAATAGTCTTCCGCATGGCATTCGCACAGGGTGTGGCCCTCGTGCTTGCATGTGGCTGGATCAAAGGCTTGAGCCGGCTCTTTCTGCAGCTGCTCCCATTGGTTTTACCAATAAACACCTGATCTCTCTGTGCAATAAAGTGATGCTCCCTTCGTATCAGGACTCTGTCCTGCGCGTCTACCGCCCTGCCAAGAAACTTTGTTTCTTGCGCTCACAAATCTTGACCCAGCCCGATTTTCCTAGAAACTCAAAGTAAGCATTGCGATTGAGACGGCCAGGTCCATCGCCCGACATTAGCTTTTTCATCTCAGCAGGTGGTTTCTGCAGGATCTTGAGCAACTTCTCTCTGCGGTAGCCGTCCTTGATGTCTTTAAACTGAAATGGCGTCATAAAGTATTTCTGAGTGGCAGTCTTAGTTTCTGCCTTTGTGTAAACGGAGGGAAACGTATTTGTCTGCATGCTGCAAATGCCATGTCCAGAGTACAGAGCAGAAATGGAATCCTTAAAGGCTTCCCTGCACTTTTGGTCGAGGCAATATGCAAACATTTGCTCCTCCTCCTCCTCCTCGGCGTCGTCGTGAAGCTTGCTTTTCCACTCTGCTTTGAGCTTGACCTTGCAGCATATCAAATTGTTAGAACGGTGCGCCAAACCGCTCCTGCACCCCGTGCACCAGTCCAACGGGCACCTTATCGGGTTTTCGATGTAGAATTTGTCCACCCTTTCAATCGCGTCCATGTCAAGGCAGTCCTTCACGTAAGAAAACCATTCATGTCCCTCTTTATCATTGCGCTTGACCTTACTGGAATGATCGCAGAAAATTTTCTGAAAGAATAATGGCAGGCCCTCTCCTTCTTCCTCTGTCTTGACAACTTTTGCGCTTGGACCAGGCTCACTGTCTTCTGCCTGCACTGGCCGCGTCGTGCGTTTTTGAGAATTGGGCTTCTGGCCTTTGACGTTCATAAACCGCTTCGAGTTCTGCACAAGGGGGCGATACGTTGTGCTTCCGCTGGAGGTCGTCACAATCACTCGACTCTTTGGGGGTATCAGACCGTGCATCTCCGAACACACTGCGTCAAGCTCGGCCCGGGTCAGAGACCTGCGTTCCTCAAGTATTTTGCACAATATGTCGCTTTGAATTGTCGCCGGAGCAGGCTTGCAGGTCACCCACTCAAGTCCAATACGAGCTTTCGCGACGAATTCCTCAAACATACAAACATGCTCCTTGGTGATTTCAACGGAGTCCGCATAAACATTGGAGACGAGAGAATTGGCAATGTTCTGTCGGCAAAGATCCCTGTACTGGTCGGCAGATAGCTCTGCTTTTCGCTGTGCGTCGTAATCGTACTGCAATACCACCGAGTCGCCAACGTTTACCTTTTTGAGTACCGAAGAGTCCCCGCGCTTGCTATTCCATAGTATCCTGTAATTTCTGTTCCGAGGTTAAAGTGGTCAGATTAGACAGCGCGAATGCGACCAAAAGTTATTCGCGGCCAGAACAGACAAAAACAAGGGAGGGTGGGTAGAAAACCGGTAAGTCGAGTACACGGCAATGTCGATGTGGTCCTTGTAATCGTGGATGTAGTGTTTGATGGCATACACAAAAAACTCCATCATCGAGTCCTGTACATTGTTGGCAAAATGCAGAGACTTCACGATCATGTGAAAGGACGCCTTCTTGGTTCCGTCTGCCTTTTCTCGGCTAGACTCTGCGATCTCCACCTTCACGTTGCCGTCAAAGCCGATCGTTTGACAAAAGATTCCCAGGGCGGCATAGACCTCCTTGACGGTGCAAAACAGGCCATCCCTCACTTGCTCCAGAGTGTTGCCGCTATCAGGCGCTTCCTCGCACTCGAGGTCAAAGTACAGACACGCCTTGCGCTCCTTGCATATTATCTCGTACCAGTGGCGCTGGTTGTCGGCCTGCACCTCCAGCTCGTCGATGTACTGCTCCACATCGTAAACGCCAAAGAATTTGCTCATCGGGTTGGTGAACACGGGCCTGTACCGCTTGCCGTTCGTCGCCACAGCATAGTGGTTTGCATGCAAATGCGTAAAATCGAAGGAAGAGACCTCATCGGATGAAAAGGTTAATTTTTCACCTAGCCTCCTGCTCAAGAGATCGTTCTCGAGAAGTTCGTGTCGGGGCGTCACGTTTTTCAAAAGAACCCACTCCGAACCGGGATCAACCGGTTTTTTGTCAAAAGAAACAAGCAGCACAGGACCCTTTCCAGGTCGACCCAACTCCTGTGCAGACTTGAAGTCGCTGGACAGAAACCCTTCATGCAGCTGCGCCGCCTCGATTGCGTCGGACTGGCGATGATACCAGTCTCCGCGCGTGGACGGTGAGATGCCGTGCAGCGACACCTTCGGCTTCGGCATGACTTGACACGCGCAGAGTGTGCCAATGATGAACAATGGTCACATATACAAAAACGACTCGGCGCTGCCAAATCAAAGCCTTCCAAACCAGAGCAAATATACACACCGGGTCCGCCGACGTGCGCCAGGAATGGGAAGAAACGCAGCCTCAGTCCCCTAACACGCCCACCGCACCCTGAAGTGCCGCGATCCCTTACAGTACAAAAAACAAACAGTTTTAAAACAATCTGTTTTCATTACAGTACAAAAATACTACGGAAACTGAGACGACTAAAACTTTAAAACGGGACGGGTTTGGGCGGCAACACTGTCCGATGCCAGACCTGTCTGCTGCGCGGATGCGCGGGAACGTGCAGCAACATCTTCTCTCCGAGGATGCCATATCAAGAGTAATGATGTATGTTTTAACGCTTCCTGTGAATGGAATCGACAAGAAGCAGTACGAGGAGCTCGATTTTGTGCACGAAACGGTGGCAGTAATGCAGACGTGCAAACAGGTGTGTGTCTGGTGGTGCATAGTCTGCAGGAGGCAGCTTGCGGACTTTGCCAAGACGATTGTGTTATGGGCCCGCAATCCACGACTTTTACCATGGAGAGACTTTTCGAGCATCACGCGAGCGTCCCGCATGCATTTTCTGGTGGGCGCCATGAAAGTTTGCGACGGGGACTGTGGCAACCAGTTTCGCATTCTGAAAATGATACATCGCCGCGTCACGAAGCGCTTGCATTTTTACTTTTCGGATGAGTTTGACGGTGTCTGCACCCAACTAGTCCGGTGGACAATCAAAAACGAACATTTTGGCCTTGGCTGCATGTTTGCACTGCAAACCCTGACGAAACTGGCCGTGTTTGCGTCGCACAGCCGAACGCTATGCACAGAGTGCTTCCTCGAGACTCTCATGGTGCTAATGCGGCGATTCTGCAACTGCAGCGAAATCGTCAGGCGTTGCTGCGACCTCATCAATGGGTTCCTGTCGTGCAGGGACGTGGGGTGCAGGGCTGTGGCCCTCAACTTTATGACGCAAAGCCAGAACTTTATCCGCCTCACAGACGCAATCGAACTATTCAATGTGGAAAGAGATCGGAACTCATACGCAACTGCGCGGTGCTCTCTGCTCGAGTTACTTTCGACGGTGGTTCGACTTGGCTCTTTCAACGCCACCTCGCGCACTTTTCAAAGGGTGTGTGACGCGGTCGTCAGCATTCTGTGCGAATGTTCTCTGTGCGAAGAGACGCAACTCAAATGCCTTCTCTTCATCATCCACGCGTCGCAGGTGTCAGGGGATGCCGAGCCGATGGGAAATCGGTATGCGGACATTCTGATGTGCATCTGCCGCTGCGCTGAAAACAACGTGGAGCAGCCCGGGAGGCATATGGTCCGAATGCCATACCACTGCTCAAAAGTCTTAAACATTGTCATCGTGAAGCTGGGGGAACGAATGGGCGACGTGTCCCTTTCTCTCCAGAAATGGGTTATCAAAACCGCCATGCTTTTTCTCTGCAGCAAGTTCTCGTCAAACTTCAGCGACAATCTGACGAAAAAGAATTCATTTGATAGCCTGAAACGTCTGATTTGCCACGGAACACCGGAAGTCATGGCACAGTTTTCGTTGGAAGCATGTGCAGTTCTGAATGCCTACTTGGACTGGACCCCAGAAAATCGTGGCTGGGGGTTTGTCAAGTCCCTGCCATGGAACTCTCTCACCGTGTTAATGGACGGTTTAGACATCATCACGCACCTGGACCGACATCCTGTTTTGCTCACCAAGTTCTTGGCTTCTGGAGGACACTGGCGAGTTCTAAACGTGTTACTGAAGGAAGACCTGTACGGGCTCAGAGAGCCAATTTTGATCAAGGCAATGGCTTCAATTAAGTGCCTGGTAGCACCAGAGGCCCAGGGTTTGCGCATGGGAACGCCACTCCTGTATGCGGAGGATTTGCGCGATGCGCTGGACACGTTTGCCTTTCGAGGGATGGTTTCGTGCGTATCGGCGGCCTCGGAGCTCATGCAACTGCTTCCGCGCAAAGTGCCTCGCAACTGACTCCTTCGTTTGAGAGAAAGAGAGACCTATACTCCACCCAGCCCCAGTTGCAGTAATAGCCCAAATCATTACGTTC
>CEPC01002762.1_pt1 | contig 28480 bp, 12 predicted proteins | sample 530651 | NCBI WGS metagenome assembly CEPC01 (sample SAMEA2620828, study PRJEB7988) | marine metagenome | biome: marine biome (ENVO:00000447); feature: deep chlorophyll maximum layer (ENVO:xxxxxxxx); material: "saline water (ENVO:00002010), including plankton (ENVO:xxxxxxxx)" | depth 65 m | reverse complement strand
CGACAAAAAAGTCCACCGCTGCGCTTTACATCTGTCGACGGCACTCGTTCGAGCGGAGCTCTCTGGGCTTCGTCCGTTGCCATGGGCAAGCCGGCGATGAGCGGGGTCAAAAAGAATAAGAAGAAGGGGTTCAAGCCGTCCCGCGGCAAAACCCCGGGCGGCCGCGTGTACGAGGTGGCGCAGGAGATCCTCAACGCTCCAGAGGGTGGCGTGGCGGCGGTCATCGCCGCCGCGCTGAACGACAAGGAGGCGCCCATACGGCGGGACCCTCGCGCGTTCACTATGTTCTCCACGAGGTGCCGGAAGAAGGGCGACTGGAGCAAGTGCGTGGAGATATTCGACGCCATGCGGGACCAGGGCGTGGAGACCAACACCATCGTGTACAACGCCACGATGAGCGCGTGCTCCAAGGGAGGAGACTGGGAGCGAGCGCTGGAGCTCTTTGAGACCATGCCCCAGGAGGGTCACGTCAGGTCCACCATCACCTATAACGTGGCAATGAGCGCGTGCATGCGAGGCGGGGACTGGGAGCGCGCCCTCGAGCTCTTCGACCAGATGGCCGAGGAGGGGCTCGAGAGGGACCACGTCAGCATCAACACTGCGATGGCGGCAGCGGAGGCTGGGGGGCAGACGGAGCGACTCAAGGAGCTGACGAGCGGCGCGGGGGCGACGGGGGCTCCCGGGGGCGACAGAGGCGGGCAAAACGATGATGACGAAGACGAAGACGAAGACATCGATCAGGATGACGATGACGTCGACGGGCGTGTGGACGGCGGGGGTGCCGCCACAGCAAACGGTTCGTCAAACGCTGTCACGAAGGAGGAAGACGCGGACAACAGAGACGACGATCGCAGCGACGGCGAAGACGGCGAAAAAAATCCCGATATCGAGGAAGATCCCGTCGTGAGGGAGAGGCGTCTGAAGGCTGAGAGGCGCGATGCGCGGAAAAGGAAGTTTGAGGAGAAGCGTCGGGCCCGGAAGGCTGCCAAGCTGGCCAGGGGTTGGGTCACCGACAACGGAGAAGTGCCCGAAGATGGTGCGGGGGCGGGGCGAAAGAGGGCGGCGCCGGCGGGTCCCATCGTCCCTACCGAAACCGCCAAGAAACGCAAGGAGTGGGGATCGAATCCCTTGAAGTGGGTGGACGAGGACGAGGGGTTGAAGAAGAAGGGAGGAGGCGACGACGACAGCGAGTCGGATGACGTCGGCGACGGCTTGCCGCCGATAACGGGTCCATCCCTGTTGGACGCCCCGGACGAGGAGGCGGGGACCCTGCTCAACGACCGCGACGATACCGATGATTTCTGGGCCACCGGGTTCTGATGGCCGAAGGCGCGGCGTTGTCATGCTCAGGCAGACGTTTTGGCTTTTAAACAGCACACCAAAAATTCAAAAAACTATCAGTGGGCGAAGGCTCGACTCACTTCTTCTCTTTGCCTCCTTTCTCGTCCCCCTTCTTCGCCGCGTCGCCTCCGCCGATTTCGTCATTGAGTCCGATGGACTCGATGATGAAGTTGTGGTTGGTGTACACGCACGTGTCGGCGGCAATGTTCATGGCCTTCTTGGCAATCGCCAACGCGTCCAACTCATCGATGTCGACGAGTGCCCTCGCTGCGGCGGTGGCATAAGGTCCTCCTGAGCCGATGCCGATGACTCCGTCGTGGGGTTCGATGACATCGCCCCCACCTGTGATCTGAAACGTGTGGTGCTTGTCCGCCACCACCATGGTTGCCTCCAGTCGTCGAAGGTACTTGTCGTTGCGCCACGCCTTGGCGAGCTCCACCGCGGCGCGCGTGAGCTGCCCCGGGTGCTCCTCGAGCTTCATCTCTAGCCGCTCGAAGAGAGTGAACGCGTCCGCAGTTGCGCCAGCGAACCCTCCGACGACCCCGCCTTGTAATCGACGCACTTTCTTGACGTTTGGCTTGATCACCTGGCTGCCGAGCGTGACCTGACCGTCGGCCATCACCACGACCTCCCCATCCTTGCGGACGCAGAGCACCGTGGTGGCGTGCGCGGCGGAGCTCGAGAAGGTTCGGGAGGTACTCGACGCGGCCGCACCTCGCGCTGTCGCCGCATCAAAGGCGCATGTCGCGAGCTGTTTCGCGGCCCTTCGCAACATCGCGCGCCACGGGATCTGGGTGGGGGACTGCCGAATTTAGGTATAACATTTGTTGGGCCAGGCGCATACACAGCAAAATGGGGCATCCTTCGCTCCATTACAACGAGTTACGGGCACATCACGCGTAAAACTTCAGGCCAAACTTCTCACTTCATCACGAGCTTGTTCACGTCGAAGGGCACGACCGGCACGCCGAACAGCTTCGGCCCCTCCTCGACCTCCACAAGCTCAATCTCGAACTCCAGGTCCTTGCCCGCCATCGGGTGGTTCAGGTCGAGGATGAGGCCGTCATCCTCGAAGCCGACGCACACCGCCGTACCGCCGTTCGGCAACTGAACGACCCTGCCCGGCTGCACCTGGGCCTTGACGGACTCGAGCTCCTCGGCGGACGCGGGGAACTTCTGGATCTTACCCTCGTCGCGCTCGCCGTACGCATCCTTGCACGCCAGGTTGAACACCCTCTTCTCCCCTTCGGCCATCTCCTTGATCCCTGCCTCCAGCGTTGGGAACAGCGCGCCCTGGCCGATTGGAAGCCTGACGGGGGCGTTACGCTTGCGGGTGTCGTCCGCAACCTCACCGCTGGCGAACTTCAGCACATAGTGGATGGTCACGACCTGGTTGTCTTCGATGGCGGCCACCGCACGGAGGGCCCCGCGGCGCCCGTGTCGTGAAAACGACGAAATGGGGGCTCGTCGCGAAACTCGCGCGTCGGCGGCGACGGCGAAGCGAGAGGTCAGGTTCGACGGCTTGACGGGGGCCCTGACTGCTAAAGTAGCGTGAACAGCAGCGCACATGTTTTGGAGCCCTTTGGATTTTTGGAACGAGTCGAATCCTTGCGCTCCGGGAGCGGCACTGTGACAGTTGCAGTCCTCGTCAGCTCCTGCACCGCAGCCGCGGATGCCCGAGAGGGGCTCTAAGCAAAAAATCTGACGAAAAAATCTTGAACCAGTTTTTCTTGCCCGGCGCCAGCTCGGCACCCCATTTTCGCGCGAGGTCCAATCACATGGCTGCATTTTCTCGCGATTTGGCCGTTGGCGTGCGTTTTACGAAAAAAGTTTCACCTTTCGGAAAACTCGGAACTCCGGCGAGCCCATGCTGCCATACTCGCGCACGCGGCTCCGAACGAACGTCGTCGGTGACCCTCCGAATCGACATCTACTCCCCTGTCGTGCACATCGACGCGTAAAATGTCCTCCTCCGCTGCTGTTCAGGGCAGGATGACCCTTGCGAGGTCGTCCTTCGCCCCCGCCCCTAACCGCGCTTTCCGTTCTCGCAACGTCGTCAAGGCCCCCGCTCGCCGCACCCGCTCCGGCGTCGCCGTAAAGGCGGAAGGCGATTTCGACCGCCTCAACGTCGTCATCGTCGGCGCCGAGTGCGCCCCTTTCTCTAAGACTGGTGGTCTCGGCGACGTCGTTCAGTCGCTCCCGAAGGTGCGCGGTCCGATCCATCTTGTCGATATATTATTCCCCCTCCCGAAACGCGCTCCGTTTCTTCGACGGCCCAACCCGCACCGACCTCGCGCTTATCTCGACCCCAATTTTCATCGTATTCGCAGGCGCTCGTGCGTCGTGGTCACCGCGTCATGTCCGTCGTCCCCATGTACCACCACTACGACGAGTGCCACACCCCCTGCGCTCGCCAGAAGTTCAACGTGATGGGAACCGAGGTTGAGGTTGAGTACTACCACCTGAACAGGGACGGCGTTGACATCGTATTCGTTAACCACCCTTGCTTCCACGAGGTCGGCGACCAGATTTACGCTGGAAGCACCATGGACGTGGCGTGGAGGGGCGCGCTGATGTCCCAGGCGGGCATCGAGGCGGTCTGGCACGTCCACTGCGGCGGGTTCCCCTTTGGCGATGAGAACCTAATCTACGTATCCAACGACTGGCACACCGGCCTCCTCCCGGTGTACCTCAGGGCGTTCTACCAGGACCATTTCAAGCTCGGCTACGCGCGCGCGGTGCACATCGTCCACAACATCGCTCACCAGGGCAGGGCCCACCCCGACGAGGTCTGGCGCCTCGGTCTTCCCGAGCAGCACACTGGCGCGTTTTACCTCGACGACCCCATGGAGGGTCCCTGCATGAACATCATGAAGGCGGCAATCAACTACGCCACCAAGGTGATCGCCGTGAGCCCCGGATACGCCTGGGAGTTGGGTACCGATGAGGGCGGCTGGGGCCTCGCGCCCACCGTGCGCTCCGACCCCGCCAAGGTGAGCGGTATTGTTAACGGCATCGACTTCCACGACTGGGACCCCTCGCACGATCGCTTCCTGCAGTCTGATGGATTCCAGACCTACGGGCTCAACCTCGAGGGTCTTTGGACGGGCAAGCAGGCGTGCAAGGCGGCGCTCCAGAGATCGCTTGGCCTGCCCGAGCGCCACGACGCGTGCATGATCGGTTTTATCGGTCGTCTTGATGAGCAGAAGGGCATCGACCTTGTGCTTGACTCGGAGGAGTTCCTGATGAACCAGGACATCCAGCTCGTGTTCCTCGGCAGCGGCAGGCAGGACCTCAAAGACCGCCTTTACGACATGGAGTGCAGAAACAGGGACAAGGTCAGGTCCTGGCTCGGGTTCAGCAACGAGATGGCGCACCGCATCACCGCCGGGTGCGACATCCTCCTCATGCCTTCCAGGTTTGAGCCTTGCGGCCTGAACCAGCTCTATGCCATGCACTACGGCACGGTGCCGGTGGTGCACGCCGTGGGAGGCCTCAGGGATACAGTGCGTCACTTCGACGGCGAGAACGATGGTACTGGCTGGACCTTCGAGCGCGCGACCCCGGATAAGCTCCAGTGGGCCCTCGGTCAGGCGATCTACACCTACCAGTCGCACAGGGAGAGCTTCATGCAGGTTGCGCTCCGCGCGTGCCACCAGGACCTCGGGTGGGATCACGCCGCGTACCTCTACGAGCAGAAGTTCTACGAAGCAAAGTACTCTCACTAACTTGAACGGACATGAAATCGATTAGGATTCGATTGAAGGGAAATGTCGCGGAAGTCGATGCCGAGGATTCGCATCAAGGTCAGTACGCACAACGGGGAGGGGATGGAAAATGTATCTTGCTTAAATGTTTGCGCCGCCGGTGCCATCAAGGGGTACCGAAGATGGAAGGATGAACAACATTTCATCAATAAAGACTAATCACCATAATATTTCTAATCTCTAGCTTTCAAGCAGTCTCTTTCTACTCATGGGCCTACTTGCTATGAGTTGGCTATTCAAGGCGTGATGTATCTTGTCGTCAGATTTCTCAGCGCCCATGAGTGGCAGCATGATCCCTCCACGCGCCATCGCATGGTCCAGTAATCCCCAGCCGGGATCTTCTCCGACACGACCGATATCCAGCCATCGACTGATGCATCTGATTTCGTCTTCAAATCCAGGAGCGTCGTCTTCCAAAGCTGGGTCCAATTGCCGGCGAGTTCTCCTGCAGGCTCGCGGCGTGCCTCGAGCACGACATCGCCGGATGAACTGTCGACGCTGGATGCATTCACGGCTGTCACCTCGAAGTGAACCGCTCCCGGACATGCCAACGATCCCTTTGCGGCGTACGTGCTCGCAAAGTGGTTGCTTGCGGCTCCGTCGAAAAGTAATGACAGCGCGATCAACTCGCCTCCGGTGATATTCTCCCACAGATCTCCATGCAGTTCCGAGAAGGAATCAACCCACGGGTAAAGCAACCCCAAAGGACCGCTTCCGGGCTTCACACCTCGAACCAAGGTCGGAACCGTCTGTCTATTCGCAGCTGGATTAAGAGACAAGTCCAGTGCCTTGTCTTCGGCTACAAAATAAACGTCGAATCCCACGTTGGGATCCAAGCAGGTCACCGCCACACGCTCCTCACGCGTCATGGAATACCTGCTGGTCATCACTCCGGTGGCAACAAACCCGCTCTCTGTGGTCGCGGGTACGGAGGAATTGAGCGCGTCCGCGATAAAATCCGAGACGCTCCCTTCAATTAAGCGAGTCTTGGTGTGATTGAGACGAACCACGGCATCATAAACCTCCCTTGACGTTGGCGGTCGAGACCACGGCACCGCCAGAGCCCAATAGACAACAGCCGGCTCCATTGTCTGCGCTGCAAGCTCCAGGTGGGGTCCACCCTCCCACACGGGTTCGACCCGCGGGTATGACTCTTTCCACTCTGGCGGAGTGGTATCTACTCCGCCCGGGAGGACTCCCCCGTCGAAACCGTACTTTCCCTTCAGAGGATCCAACGCGTTTGCGTTGTCCGTCATGAGCCCGCGCGGTGAATCAACCAGGACGTGAATCTTAGTGTCGGAGGTTGTGAAGTTGTCCTCGGCGATGACCCTGACCGTTAGCAAACCGTTCAGTTCGGTCTCAAGAAGCGACAATGGAACCGGCACCTCAGTGTAAGGTAAGGTTGGTCTTCCGTTAATGAACAGCCTGGAGTAACTCGGGCTGTTTGGTGCCACGCTCAGGTGCACGTACTCCAGCCCTCCATCCACACGAGCGCTGAATCTTCGCACGTCGTGGAAGAAGCTCGGGCTGTACTCGACCACGATGCGGCCACCGGCGGTTGAATTGGTCGGTCCGGCCGTAATGTTGACCGCGCGCATCGAGGCATCATTCGCCGGTATGGATACAGCCGGGATGGTTGCCACAACTGTGTACGTCACGCACTCATCAAATATGCAGGCCTCAGCGGTAATGGTCAAGTGGCGGGCGTCACAGTGGCGAGGTCCGATCGCGCAGCGGGGCACTTCGACACTGAACGTGCTTCCTAGTGTATACTCCTCACCGTTGACGCGGACACCAAAGCCTTCGATGGGTGGCACATGAGGCGGCGGTGGTACTGTCAACGGCACATGCCGTGTTCCAGTTGGCAGCGTGACTTCGTAGCGATGCCTGGTGGGGATGAATGTGGCACGGAACGTTCGCTGACGGGGTCCGTCGACCTTATATGTTGGCCCAAACGAAAGGAGATAGCCATCAAACGTAAATCCGCGAGCGTTGTGCCAGCCCTGTCCTTCCAACCAGGCGAGGAGATGGGTCGCGTCGGTCTCCTTCCAGAACTTTGCGTACACCTTCACATCAACACCACCGCCTGCCTCGCCTGGATCTAAAAGACGACAGGCGCTTTGATTGCGAGGCGAACCGTAAATCTTCACGGAAACCACGGCGTCCTCAACCACGGCCGCATAAGTTATATACTTGCGCACGTGCTGCTCGAGGTTCTGCCTGAAGAAGGAGTCCAAGATCCACAGCGGATTGAAGCCGGCCATGCGCAGGGTAAATTCCATCTCAAAGTTTGGATCCTCTGAGTCACCAATCAACCCGTCAAGATAACTGCCGAGATTCAGAATTTCGGGGTCCACCACCGGCGATAGCTTCACCGCTCGAAAGTTGTAAGTGCCTTTCGTGATGCTATCATGCGCAGTCACGGTGACGGTGCCTACTGTGGATCCGATGTCAACATCAATTGGAGGTGACTCGTGCTTGTCTCGCAATGAGACAATCCCATAGTCGCCGTAGTCCCATCCAAAGTCCGTAAAGTCACGTCCTTCACATCCGGAAGATCGCGGTGCCTCACGGCAATTGCGAACTTTCCCAATCGAAATCATCTCGGCGTTCTTGTCGATGACTGACACGCTCGCGATCAAATATTCAGTTCTTGACTCGACGTTTACGAGATAGTCAGGCCAATTGTAGTCAAATGCTGCGACTTGAAACACAGAATCTGCTTGAGGCTCACAGTCGATGATGTCATCAATGTCTGCCTTAGCGCATGATTCCTTTAACACCGGGTGTGTCACCAAAAAAGTGTCATCACACGGATGAATGAGCTTTCGGGTGGAGCTTGCAGACCCAGGCAAAGCGCCAGCCGGAGCACCGTCTTGCAACGCCGAGGTGTTGAGACCTTGGAACAAACTGATAGTGCCGACCACCAGCGCACTTCCGGTACCACCGCACATGTGATGAGACGAGATGTTCAAACTCTGACGAAGCGATGCGTTGTGCATGTCGCAAGGTTCCATTGGCTCCGGAACAGATGTCAAATTTGGCTCCTGAAACTTGAGCAGATTGTACCCATAGAATGAAAAGTCAGCCAGGAACGTGTTGGTATTTAACGGGCGATAGATGTGCACCGTGTAAGTGCTCTGAATCTCGTAACGTCCTGCGGTAACGACGATGGAGACGACGGTGGTCCTGTAATCGAGCTTGATGTCAGCACCAAACACGCCACTGTCTGCCGATACTCCGTTGATCCTGATTCCAGTTATCATGTTTGATGCTGCGGTGGCATTGATGCGAATAGATTCAGTCCGCGGTGAGCTGACATCGGCGACATAAAACCTTGTCTCGTTGTGAAAGCTCGGCGAGTACTGCACTTTTGCGTTGGGAAGGGCACTGCTAGGAATCGAGGAGTCACCGACCAACCTTTCCAAAGTTCCAGACACTTGAATTTCAAGCGCAGTCAGCGACGAATCAATCACCGAATTGACACACAAATAGTTGTCACAGAAGCCCTCTGTCTGACTGGACTTCTTCCCCATATCGTACTCACTCAGCCGCAACTCTGAAAGAGACTCCAAAAACCCTTCAGGATCTTTGAATGGCACTGGGAACGGTCGCATGACCCGCACTGCGCCGCCGGGGTCGACCATGTTGCCAGACAGCGTGTGAAGCAAGCCATCGTACGCCCCGGGTCCATACTCGAGCACCTCCACCTTGTAATGGTTGCGAACACACTCCGCGGGCTGGTAGGTCGGGCCGCAACTCTTCGCACGCACCTCAATATCTAACACCACGTCCTCCCTGGCGAGTAAATTCGCCATAGTTGTGATGAAAGTTCCCCCGCTTCCGACATCATCGTCGTTGACGGACACCCGAAAAGCGTCGACGTCGTTGGAAACTGGCGTGACTGCCACAGATGGCTCTCTGTTGGGCACGAAGAGCCTGTAATCAAACTGCAGAGGTGAAAACGATGGAATCAACCTCGTAGTCGCCGACGGCGATATCCTCAGCTCCCTGAGCGTCGCGTCGTTGTCGGATATTGGCGCGGGTTGCCGGGTGACCAAAATTCGGTATGTCTTGAATGTCATCCCGTTCTCCGCCCAGACCATCACCTCCACCGTGCCATTCCCCAGAGTGTATTCTGCGCCGTTACCGTATCCTTCCTCGATTTCAATCTGTCGCGATTTGGATCCAGATGGCTGTCTCGCGCCGTTGACGAGGATGCGCTCGTGGTCTGGGTCCATCGCCACCGGAGTTACCTGCACCGTGTTCTGGTCATATCTCAGCGGTCCGAGCGAGTACAGATACACGTCTGGAGAGAATGCCGGCGTCATGTTGCCCGTCGAAACGAGGAGGTCGGCGAGGCGAGCCTCCACGCTTGGCGAGCCCCGACGGACCACCACCACGTAGTTCATCACAGTAACGCCATCTTCCGCCGTGACTGAAACCGTGACCACAGCCATGCCTCCAGGTTTTACAAAATATGCCCTCGATGGATCTCCAGAGCGTTGAAGCACTGTGTTGACACGCAAGAAGCGATACTGATCGTCGGCCACCGTGGGGATCACGAGCACTGCTTCATCGTGAAAATCGATGTCAACGGTATAATCGAGCGTGCCGGGATCGAAATCCGGGACTAAGGTGGGCTCTGCGCGACCTGGAGCAACGTGCACCACGAGATCAGACAGAGTGGCGTCGGTCGAGGGAGCGTGACGGAACACTGTAAGATTCACGACTCTCGAGTGCCTTGGATCCTCTGCAATCACGTCGAGGGTGACCAGCGTACGACCTGGCGCCACGTCAAGTTCGTACTCGTACAACAGAGTGTTCCAGGGCGCGGGAAGTCTCTCCTTGTCTGGGGACGGCTGTGCTGCAACTGCAACCATAACCTCGTTGTTATTTCCTTCAACATCGATGCTCACAGCTTTCACCACAAGGGTGGCCTGAGGGTCTCGAGCCGCCGCCTTCACTGTCACCCTTTGCACAGTATTATCTACCGATGTGTTGTAATCCGCGACGATAGATACATTCTGCACGGACTCGAGCGGTGAGTCGTCAAATGCCGGCGTCAATTTGTGGCTGCTGCGCACTGTCCTGAAGAGCATGAGACCCATGTCTCGCCCTGTGCGTTCGGTCATCACGCTGCTCACTTCCAACGCCCCGAGCTGCACGTCCGTCGACGCGTACGCGCGAGTGACATCTATCCGGTAAACCTTCTTGTTGTCTTCTGCTGGATCCTGCGCCGTGATCTCGATCGATATGGGCGTCACCCCCAGCCGCAGCGGCAGATCCCTGCTGGCGGCTTTGTTTTCCTGCACAACTGCGTTCACCCTGATCGCCTGTGCCCGCGTGTCCATGAGCGTGGGTATCACCCTCATGCTAACGACGTCGTGCGCTACCGTGGCGCTGTACGCGTACACGTCGGGATCGAAAGCCGGTCTGATCTCGATCGACCTCAGCGCGAGGTCCCTGAGTCTCGCCTCCGTTGACCTTCGCCGAGTGACGTGCAACTCGTACCTCGCGCGGGTCTCCCGGTCCTCCGCGGTCACCTCCACCACCACGGGCTCGCTCCTACCGTAAAATACTCTCCTCGGCGCGGTCGAGTACGCGCCCGCGGGGACGGCGGCGGATCCCGGTCCTGGCCTCGCGGCAACGCCGTCGACCACGACGGAGTGCACCGCGCCAGCCGACGGCAGCGCCCAAACCGTGACCGCGTCCACGTCGTCGGCGACCGACGTCTCGTACGACCACGTGCTCGGCGACGACGAGTTATCGAACGCGGGCGTCAGGGCGGTGGAGTTGCTCGAACCCAGCCGAGCAAGCGACGCGTCTGATGACACCGCCGCCGCCGTCGTGACGTGCACCACCGCTGTGTCGTCATCGCCGGGCTGGTTGACATATGCGGATGAGTTCCGCGGCGCCACCGCCACGCTGTACGTGGTGTTGGGATACACCACGAAGTCTCCGTAGGTGCCGCTCAGATCGGGTCGCTGCAGATTGTAAGCGCCCCTGATCAGCACCCGAGTCTCCCTTCCCGGGTTTGGCAACTCGATCGTCCTCCGGAAATATGGCTTAGGTGCGGTGGTAGCGTTCGTCGCGTTCTGCGCTATCAGGCACGCCACCAAGCACTGGCCGAAGCAGTTGTCTACACATTGGACTCCCATAGCCTCGAAACATTCGCCGCACCCAGGATATTCGCTCGCGCTCGCCGCGACCAGGTCCACCGCCCCGGGCACGTCCAACCGAATCGCCACCACGAATGTGAGCGCCCCGACCCGTTCGATGCGCGGGTACCCCGCCACGAACCCTGGAGGACCCGTGATGGTCGCATCACCACCACATCCGGCTAACCACGTTAGGAGCGCGACGACCACCAGCGGCAGTCGCCACGCTCCCCCGCGCCAGCCTCCCATGGACCTCCCCGCGCTCTACGTTTTGAAACCTCGAGGTCACCAACGGGGCGTGTCCGCTAAAAAATAAGCTGCTTTTTGTGCACCTCGACAAAAAATACCTTCGGTAGTGTATTTCAGATGCAACAGACTATCCCATCTACGTCCCAATCCGCCTCATCTCGAAGCCTTGACCTTGACGCCCTTGATCATGCCGTACTGCATGAGCCCTCGCCCGAACGCGCGCCTCATCCTCTCGAGGCACACTATGTCTCTGAGAGTCTTGTACCAAATATTTGGGCGTGAGAACACAGGTATCGGATCCCAAACGCCCGCCCATATGGAGTGCCTCCAGCTCGCAATCGTCTGCCTCGTCCAGTCGTCCGTGTCCACATCTCTCATAGTCGTCGTTCCCTCTACCAGTGAGGCGTATTCCTCGATGGATATGAAGTACGGGTGCGCCCACTCCTTGTACAGGTAGTCAAGGTTCACCAGGTCCTCTTCGGTAAAAGCCGGCGGCGTCGAACGCTGGCACCAGGTGGCAATGACGAGCCGACCGCCTGGTTTCAGCACCCGCACCATCTCTTCGACGTACTTCTTCTTGTCCGGCATGTGCTCGCCTGACTCGCACGCCCATACCAGGTCGAAGGTGTCGGCGGGGAACTCCATCTCAAGCGCATTCATCACCCGGAACGAAGCGTTTGGCAGGTTCTGCTCCTTCGCCAGCTCCGTGGCCCTCTCCACCTGCTTCGGAGAGAGGGTGATGCCGGTGACTTGCGTGCCAGACCCAAATGTCTTTGCGAGGTGTCTCGAGGTACCCCCTATGCCGCAACCCACGTCGAGCACCTTCGCGGGTTTGTCGGGGCACTCGGACCAGGCCAGCATCTCGTCGCAAAAGTCGAGCTTGGCCTCGATGAAGTCCTTCACCTTGCATCCCAGCAGAGTCCCCGCGCCCTTGGCCAGGTCATCGTCGCTGTAATAGCCCAGGTGGATGTGCTCGCCCCAGTAGTACTCCAGTATCTGTTCCTCAGTCCATGCGTCGTACTCGCGACCCACGGTGGTTCCATCCATCCATGGGCGTCCAGGTGTGTCCAAGTCCCTCTTCAGCCTGTGCGCCGCGAACGCCAGTCCAAGCCCCGCAGCAGTCCACGCGGCCGTCGACCCGGTGAACAGAACATGTTTTGCCATGGGAGGTGCCGTATCGACGGAGACGGTCTTCGCTCCGATCTGGAACGCGGGGTTGGACCGCCCGTGCGACCGGAGCACTGGGCGCGCGAGATCATCGAGATCTGCGCGCGTGGACGCGGCTGGGGAGCGGACGAGGGCGCGACGATGTTGGCGCGCGCGCCTAGGGCTTACAGACGGTCGGGAGACATCGATGGCGACGACGCCATCGCGCGACGTACGAGTCGCCCATGCGTTCGAGGCGTGCATTGTTCTGTCGGCGTGCTGGCGCGAAGTAACAATGAGGCGACCCGACGAATGACGGTACAGAAATCTCACTTGAAGGGGGAACAGGCTGGCGGAGACGCCGTCTCAGTCCGGGGACCTCTTCTTCTCCTTCTTCTCCTTCTTCTCCTTCTTTTCCCTCTTACCAGCCCCCAACAGGTAATCCTGGACGTTCCTGCTGGACTTTCGGTTCCTCTCCTCCTCCTTCTTTGCGGCGGACTTCACCTTGAGCTTGGCCACGCTCGCCTTTACGTCGTCGGCGCCAACCTCGCGTTTTTTCTTCCTCGCCGCGTCCCCATCCTCGGGCCCGTCCTCCTTGGGCGCAACGAACGCGTCCCGTCGACGCTTCTGCGACGCACTCAGCGCCTCCTTCTGCTTGTCCAGCTTCTCCTGCGCCGCCCTCCTCCTCTTCGCTTCCTGGGACAGAAAGTACTCGCCGGATTCGATCTGCATGTCGATCTTGCTCGGCTGGGGCGCCGGCGGGAACACCTGGTCCTTCTTGCCCTTGCCGATCTTGGCGGGTTTCTTGCGCTGCACATTTTTCTTCTTGAATTTGGGCAGGAACCTGTCCCAGCTCTGGTCCGCCAGCGCCGGGTCCTTGGCGAGCTCCCGCTTGATCATGAGCTCCTTGATGTGGTAGATGGGGTGCATGTTCCGCATGCAGTCCTCGATGATCTTTCGTACCGTCTTGAGCCCCTTCCAGCCACCCATGCAGGACACAGTGTTGCCCTGCACCAGGACGTAACAGTTCGTGAGCATCTCGATTGCCTTCAGGGTGCTCCCATTGGGCCCGATGAGCCTCTGCCGACGCTTAACATATCGCTCCTTGTTCCGAACCATCCCTCCAATCTTTATCACGTCGCACTGCACGTCGTCCTGGAGGATCTTCAGCGCCTGGGGCGCGGGAACCGAGCGCGACAGGAGCTTAATGAGGTCACGAGATTTGATGATGATGTACGGATCGAACGTCTTTCTCGTGGTGCGCACGGTCATGGAACCCTCCACGAGGTTGAGCTCGCACGCGATGCCGTACTCCTTCAGCGCGCGGGTCACCGAGGGCCACACCTCCCTCAGGTACTTCTCGCGGTACTTAGGAAACAGCGTGGCGAACGAAGACTCTTCCAAGAGACCGTCGGGATTGTCATCTTTGGTGAACGGGTCAACCTTCCAGTGGTCGATGCCGTCGTGGTCCTGCGGGTCAGAGGGTATAGTGGGCGGCGGTGGGTCAGGACAAAAATTCGGCGGCGGTGCGCAACGGCGATGGGACTCACCCAAGGCTTATCTCGGCGGTATCGGCCCTTCTTGCCGCCGACTGAGGCTTCCTCGCCGTCACCGGCGGCCACGTCCTCGGGCGCTCTGTCCTCGTCTGCGCCCATTCTCTTCCACTGCGCACTGCGGAGTGGCTCGAGGATGACTGAAAAAGCCGGAGCCGCCGAAAAAACGAGAGGACAGAATCGTCTCAGTACTAATCTCAGTACTCGTCATTTTTGTAACTGAGATGCATACTGATGCAACAGTAAACTTGAACTATCAAAACTGAAAAGGCACACAAGTCGTTTTAGTCTACGAAAGATTAGCAGCCTCCCGCGACGCGGCGCAAGGAAAGTTCGGTCTGCGAAAGGTCCACGACCAAACCTGTTCACAAACCCCGGGGAAATCGATCGACCAATCGGGTCGCGCTCGCTTCACATCGACGCGATAGGTTCTGTGCGGCTGTTTCCACTTCGTCACCGGCTGAGGTCCAGTGTGGTAGTTCCGCGCGACTGCAGATCCGGGCGGCACCGCCGCGGACCTGAGAGCGGCTGAATTATCGCCAACAGCAAATTTGAGCTCTCCACTGCTGACGGGGCATTCCCTCAGCTGATGCCCAACATGACGCCCCGGGGCTCAAAATCTGGAGGCACGAATGGCGTCACAATTCCGTGGGATGGCAAGCTCTTGTTGGGTACCACTCCCACAGCGACTCCCCGCACTCCACGCTCCTCGGCGAACGCAGCCACCCCGTCCGCGTTCTACAACAATCGGCTGGGCAACTCCCCGGAGGTCAGCAACTCGGCCGCCAAGTTCAGGGCTGGCGCCGAGAAGGTCGTGCTGGACAGGGAGAAACAAGACAAACTCGCAAACCTCATCAAAGCCGTACAGTGAGTGACAACTTCGGCCGCAAGCCCCCCGCCCCCCAGCTGGATTTAACAAATTTGTCGGATTCCACCAGTTGCCAAAAAAGTCCGACGTCTCCACCAAACTCACCAATCCAACACCCAACGAAAATCGCAGGATTCAAAAGCAGTCGCTGACGGACGAGCGCGAGCTCGCGCTAGAGAGCTATCGTGCGGAGCGGAAGAAACTCAAGTCGATCCAGCAGCAAACATTGCAGCTCTATCACCGCCTGAAGGCGGCCGACATGGTGCCCAAGGAGCTCGACAGTCGGAGGGGCACACCCTCCAAGGCGGATGAAGGCATCTCGAGCGCCGCAGAAACTTCGGAAGTAGACGCCGAGGCGCGGAACAAAATTATCGCGGTGATGAGGCGTTGTGGAGTCACCAAAGGCTCACTCGGACTGCGCCTGCTGTTCGTGTTGTGGCATAAGTGGGCGAAGAAAGAAGGGGCGTTGCACCGGCGCGTGACCAAATTACAGGGGAGATGGCTCGCTAATCGGATGAGCGTCTGGCTCCGAGCTTGGCACAGTATCACAGTCATCGGAGACGACGAGAGTAGGGCAGTGGCTGCCAGCGTGCGCCGGTTTCAAAGGAGGACCGAGCGCCGGGTGTTCATCAGCTGGCGAGGGCTCGCAGCCGGGTTGGCTGCCCACGAGTTGGCTCTCTTGGCGTCAGAGTCTTCCATGTACGCACCAGGGTCTCCCGCCGCGGGACTCGCCGCGATCGCATCTTTGGCGCGTTCGACTCCCGGAAACACGGAGAGACGAGCTGCGATCGCCACGGCCATCGCCTCGGCGGAAGAGAAGGAAGGGGGCAGTCCCATCCGGGGGGTGAGTTTCAACGTCGACGAGATATTGGGCAAGGAGGGTGAACTCCCTCCGAGATTTCCATCGGCTGTCGAGGCAAAACGGATTGCTGCAGATGTGTCGGAGGTTAAAGAGGCCATGGGCCCGCATGCGTCTTCGCCGTTGGAGAGAAGGATGTCTGGAGGGCTCTCCAGTCGCTTCTTGTCACCAACGTCACCGACTGCACAGAGTCAGCAGGGATCGGCGCCGAGTGCGCCGTCGGAACCTCACGGCTCGTCAGTCGGCGGCGCCGAACCCGTCGCAGTCGCAGCCGAGGACGCGGACATTTCTTCATCTCCTGGGGCTTCGGCGAGGGTCGACCAAGTGAGCGTCGATCTCGAACCCTCGGCCGGAGAGTGGTCAGCTGCGGGTGCCCTTCCCGATCTGCCAGAGACGCCTCGGTCCTCGTCGCGGATCTCCGTTGACTCCGTCGGGTCTCGCCCGAGCTCATCGCGGAAGAGCACGGGTGCCCCGAGGGATGAGATGATCTCGCTGGCGTTGGAGCGTTCGGCTATGGCGGAGGCGGCCGTGGTCGCGCTCTGGGCCCAGCGCGCCAGAAACGTGGCGCGGCGCGTGTTCACCGCGTGGCTCGCCGCCGCCGTCCGAAGCCGGGCGGACAAGGCCGAGGAGGAGATCAAGAGGCTCAGGTTCCAGATGGCCGAGGCGGAGGCGGCGGCTGAGGTGGCCGCGGAAGCTGCCGCCGCTGCGGCTGCTGCGAAAAAATCAAAGGGAGGCTTCCTGACCAGGCTGACGTCGACCAAGTCAGTCCAGAAGACACCCTCGGACAGTTCCGGACTCGCTCTCGGGAACCCGTTCGAGAAGTCTCAAGAAGAGCCCTCGTCTCTTCGGTTGCCGGAGTCTCCTTCTTCACAAGCATCGATTGACGATAACCCCTTCCGCCGGTCTCCGTCTGTGTCGATTGAAGATAATCCCTTCAAGGCGGCGGCGAGTGCAGATTCCGCATCATCTGCTGGTCGCGATTTGACCGCACCGGCTGCGAGGCGACCCGACCCGGCGCCTTCCAAGCCTTTGGCTCAGCCCAAGTCGGCTCCAAAGTGCTGCGTCATCATGTGAGGGATGTGAGAAGTAGGCGTTGCTTTCAGCGAGCGAGCACTGGAACGACTTTACATACCCGAGTGAAACTCCCTTCATATCATAAACTTGCACGCCCAAAAACATCGTGATGTGCCTGCTGGCAACGGACCCTCGCGAAAATTTGAATGGATCCCGATTTCGTCGGCCGGGGTTTTTTGAACTGAGGGCAAGTCCTCATGCCGAGATCCAGTCACAGTCGGCACGCTTAGCTGTCGCGTCAGTTTGAACGGCGCGTCGGCGCACGGAGCGGCCACGCGCGCGCAAAGGTGGCGACCCGAGAAATAGCCAGCCGTCCGCCACTCGGTGAAGCCGGTTTGGCGGATAACTCGGCTCTTCCGATGGATCCGGCGAAGGAACCCTCGATGCCGGGCGATGGGGACGCCGCGACAGCCGACGACAAGGAAAACGGTGCGTCGATGGGGCCTGCCGGCGCTAAATCAACCGCGATGGATACGGCGGGAGCTCAATCCGCGGGCGCGGAGGGTGGCGCGCCTGCCGCCGACGGTGACGCTCCCCAGGCGGAAGACGGAGGTGACGAGGAAGACGAGGAGTCCGAGGAGGAGTCCGAGGAGGAGGAGGACGACGGCATGACCGAGTACGAGCGACAGCGTCAACGTAACATTCAGCGCAACCGCGAGCTGATGATGCAGCTCAGCCTGAAGAAGATGGCCGACAACATCAAACCCGACGAGGAGGAAAACGCTGCCAAAAAGCGAGGACCGAAGAAGGGGTGGAAAAAGAACCGCGGCCCGGTGGCGCCTTCTCGAGGATCCAGCCGCATTCAGCGCCTCCAGGAGGAGCGCAAGCACACCGCTTGGAAGGATCTTCGCGTGGACAAGCCCCTCAAGACCCACCCCAACTGCTACGTTGAGCTCGCCCCGCAGTGCCTTGGCATCGCCGACAACGAGAGGCGCGTCGACGGTTCCGACGGAATCATGATCCCCGGCGGCTACTTCGCCGAGGGGGAGTTCATGTCCGAGACGCTCTTCTGCTGGACGGACATGTTAGGTAAGCACTTCGTGGCGTGGGGCGAGGCTGAGGGCGATCGCCAGAGGCACGTGGAGACCGAGGATGGGGGTTCTGACACCGCTGCGGGAGCTGCGCTTTGTATCCTGCGCGAGTTGCAGAGGCGCAAGCTCGAGCTCTTTGGCGCCATTCCCGGACGTGGGGTCTCGGAGCCGACGAACATTCGCATGAGAATCGATGATTTGCCCACGCTCTACAGAGAGCCGGAGGAAATTCCGGCGGTGCTTAAGCCCCTTTTGGAGGCGGCGTCCCGGCCCGTGCTTCCTCCTAAGAGGAAGCCGGGGAGGCCGCCAAAGGAGAAGAAGGAGAAGCTGGCAAGGACTCCCAAGACCCCCAAGACTCCCAAGTCCGTGTACGGCGCAGCGAAGTTCGCCGATGTCCCCGACGCTCCGGAGTGTCACAACTGCGGAGTCAAGAGGGAGCAGACGCAGAAGATGAGGTTCGGTCCCTCAGGCGCGAAGACGCTGTGCAATGCCTGTGGCTTGTACTGGGCGACCCAGGGAAGGAACAGACCCAACGGCGTGTTCAAGGACGACTACGAGCGTAAGGTCCCGGAGGGACAGGTTCCAGCCGTCGCTTACACCAGAGGATTTCGCCCTGACACCATCAGCAGAGCTTACAATACAGTAGCTGTCGGCAATCTGGATGAGAAGAAATCCCCGATGGACTCAGCTGAGAAGAAGGAGCCAGAGGAGGGAACGGTGGTGGCGATGCCGGATTCTGCTGAGAAGAAGGAGGAGGAGGGCGGAGACGTCGCGGATGTTGTCGATGATGACGACGACGAAGATGATGATGAAGACGTTGATGACGAGGAAGAGGAGGAGGCAGGGGCTGAGCAACAGACCGAGCCCACTGCCGCTTCGACCCCTGCGAAAGACCTCGGGCGAGGTTCTTTCTTCCAGAACATGGTGAAGATGGCCTCCGTGGGCATCGTGACTCCGGCCATGATCGGCGCTGACGATTTTCCCGCTATCCTTCCAGTCGGCTTCCCGGCTCCTCGCTGGGCGCCGCACCTCACCCATCCACTCCCTCCCCTGCTCGGCATGACTGAGGACTCTGCGTATGAGGTCAAGACCGATCCCCAGAACTCCAAGCTGGCCAAGGCAATCGCCGTCATCGCCGACTCGGATCCCGTTAAGGATGCACAGGGAGATAAGCTAAATGATTATCCTGATTTTGCGTGGTACGCAGTGCGAACCTGCGCGGCGGCCCTTTCCGGTTGGGGTGCCACCGTCGCCGGTGTCGGACCCACGGGACCCTGTGTCTTTCCCACCCGTTTCACTCCGACCAGCATGGCGCCGACCCCGCGCGTCTACGTGGAGCGCGATGTGGACGGTCTCACCTTGTTTGGGTACGCGGAACCAGAGGTGCAGCAGGCGCTGGAGGGTCAGATGGAGAAGTACGAGCAGAAGGCTGAGGTGGAGGGCCCAGAGTCTGAAGAGGCTGAACGCAAGGTTGATCTCAACGAGGCTCTCGCATTCCTTGACACGCACGTGAAACGGGCCATGAAGGTGCTTCAAAATGCCGACAATCGTGCTGACAGGGACGCAAAGTACGAACGAGCCGCGCCGCGAGTCGCGATGGCTTCTGAGGCTAAGATCTTGTGCCCACCCCTGCCCAACGCGGACAAGTCTAAGAAAACAAAGGGTAAAGGAGGTGCCAGCGTCTCAGGGGCCTCCGCTGGCGATAACAGCGAACAGGCTGGATTCCTCACAGAGGATGCAGTGCGAGCTCTCCCGGGACAGGAAGAGGTGCCGGAGCCAATCTCTGTCGTCTGCGGAACCGCCACCGAGGGTGTGTTGCTCCCGCATTGTCGACCTCGCGAGGAGAAGATCCAGATCAATGACAATGAGGAAACGATCGTCACCCCCGCCGTGTACGAGCGCATGGGTGGGATGGGCGCATCCAAGAAATGGCGCAAGTCTATCCGCCTCGCCAACAACACGGACAAACACCTGGGTAACCACTTGGCTGAGTTGGGTGCGGTCAAGGGCGAGAGCGTAGTCGGTCGCCGCATTGCCATCTACTGGGTCGATGACAAATCTTTCTATCTCGGCGTGGTTGATAGTTTCACCCCTCAGACTGGTGAACACGGCATCAAATACGACGACGGAGAGATCGAGGATCTGTTCCTGCCGATGCAGCGCATCAAGTGGCTCTCGCAGGATGTCGGCCCAGCGGGCTTTGGCCAACTGAAGGGAGACGCTCCAGCGGCTGCGGAGAAGACACAGGAGCAGCTGGCGCACGAGTCCATCATGGCAGCTGCAAAGGCCAAAGAGGAGGAGGCGGCGGCGGCTGAGGCGAGGCGAATCGAAGAGGAAGCGAAGGGTATCCTGAGCCCCGAAGGCCGAAACCGCATGACCCTGGGCGCTTTTGACGTCTGGGTCAACCGCCCCTTGCAGTGGCGCATGAAGAACTCGGAGCGCCGCAAGTGCTTCGAGATTCTCCAGATTCTGCGTTCAGTCCCGGACCCAGACGACGACCCGGACGACGAGGACGAGCCCCCGCGGCTCCTCATCGAACCCTTCGAGACGCTTCCAACCCCGCGCGAACTGCCGGACTACTACGAGATCATCAGGTGCCCGATGGACTGCCGCTGTATCGAACGCGTCCTGAGGAGGCCTGCCGAACGCTCGTTCGCCTCCCCGTGGATGTTCGCGGTTGCGGTTGAGCTGATGCTGACCAACGCGCAGATTTACAACGACGAGGACTCGCAGATTCACGAGGAAGCTGGCATCATCCGTAGGGCTTTCGTCAAGGCCATGGAGGAGCGGTTCCCCAACCAGCCTTTGCCGAGGCCGTTCAAGATCTATGAGACGGTCGATGAGCCGATGTGGATGCGGCCGTGGGGCTGGACAGCGCCTCAGCCTGAGGATGTCGCGGACGAGGCTGATCCGTTTGGACCGCTCGATTGGGAGCAGGAGGCGAAGGACGAGGACGAGGAGCGTGCGCTGGCTCGTGCCATGAAGGCGGGCGCCGCCATGTACGGAGGTGCGCCGGTGGTCATTGCCAAACCCAAGGGCAGGCCCCCGGGTCGCCCGAGGAAGGAGGATCCCGGAGCGTATGCGCGAGACGATACCAACTATGATCCCAAGAGCAGACACGGTGTCAGCGCCGCCTCACGTGGTAACAAGCGCAAACAGACGGACCTCAACCTTGGACCCGCCGCGTCTGCCGCCAAGGATGCACTCGATGAGGCTGCCGAGGCGCTCACCCTTGACGAGCTCGTGGAGGCGGCGGAGTCGGCAAAGGCCCCCGAGCTGGCCGGCGCGCGGCGGCCAGGATCTACCATGCTTTCCATCCTCCGACAGCACCCGGACATCTTCGTCGAGTCTCTTACCGGAAATGGCGCCGTGTTTAGCATCAACGAGCGTCTCGTTGAATACTCGGACGACGATGAGCCCGCGGGCCCTGCACGCAAGCCGACCACCCGGGCCAAGCCCAAGAAATCCTACGCCGACCCGGATGAAGACGACTTTGACGACCACGACGCCGCATCCCCCGATTACCACGGCGGCAAACGTAAGCGCGAGGAGCCCCACTATGATGGACTGTCGCCGCAACAGACTGAGGCGTGCAAAAACATCCTCAAGAAGGTCAAGGACTTGAAGGATCGCGACGGTCGCCAGGTGGCGGAGTTGTTCATCCTCCTGCCCACACGGAAGCAGCTCCCAGACTACTACAAGCAGATCGCTCATCCCATCGACTTTGACTCCATCGGCAAGTGCCTCAACAAGCAGGGCGGGTACCAGACGGTGTGGAAGTTCCTCCTCGCGTGCGAACTCATGCTGAGCAACGCGCAGGTGTACAACGAAGAGCACAGCGAACTCTGGGAGGATGCGGCTACGCTGCGCAAGGCGTTCATCGCCGAGCTCAAGAAGGTGTACCCAGGCCACCCTTACCCGAAGCCCATGTCCGTGTACGACGAGGAGGAGTGTCAAGAGCCTGAGTGGAACTGTCCCGACAAAAAATCGGGCGGTATGAAGGTCGTGGTCAAGGCTGGCGGTGGCGGGGCAGCTGCGCAGGGTCTCAAGGTTAAGATGCACAATGCGGGGAAGGGCGACGCGCTCAAGGTCACGATGCACAAGGCAACTGACGAGCCCGACCCGATGCCCGCCTTCGAAGACTGCGGAAAGTGCGCCACCTGCACGATGACGCGCAAGAGCCGCGCGCATAGGTGTCTGCAAGTGCAGATGAAGGAGCAGTTGCACCTCGGGCACGAGGGTGCGAAGGTTGCCGCGAAGGGTGCAGGGGCAAAAGGCATGAAACTCGAAATCTACTGGCCCGGAGATGATTCCTTCTACTCCGGGCAGGTTGTCGGCTTCGACGCGGTCAAGCTGGAGCACAAGATCAAGTACGACGCCGAGGGTGAGGAGGAGCATATCGCACTCTGGGGCCCGGAGGAGGTGGTCAAGGTGAAGTCGTCCAAACGTTAACACACGATGACGTTAACGTGCGTCCTCTCTTATTAGGGAGCGAATTAATAAGTCTAACTTTAACACACAGCTCGTTTCCTTGTTGCCAGTGGCAGCATATGCTCAGCTCTTCCGTCGCTTGTCACTGGCAGCGGCGCGCAAATCGGATATCCTGTGAATCGTGGTCTCCTCTCCCTCCTCAGCCGCTCGCTTAGCTCCCGGGTTGAAGAACTGAGCGATGGTAGCCTTCTTTGCCTGGGTCCCGGTAACAGGCTGTGACGCTCCCCCGCCGCCGGATCCGCGGAGCTTGTCGAACGCGCTGGTCGAGGGACCCTTAGCCACCGCGGCGTACGTCTTGACAGCCTGTTTCGTCTCCATCGGGTTCTCCTTCGCCCGCTGCTGCTGCTTCGCAAACAGGTTGGCGAGGGCTCCCACGGGGTTCTTCTTGGCCGGCGCCGATCGAGCAAACATGTTTTTGGCCGGTGCGCCCGCGGGGGCGAGCGTCGAGCGGCGGTCCACCGCGGTCCGCTGCGTCGATTCGACCGGCTCGAACCCCCAGGGCGACGTATCCGCATTCTCATCCGCGACGGGAGTCTCGTGCCCCGTCGGGGCCTCGGACTGACCGGTGTCCGGCGCGACCGCGTACGGTGTCGGCACCCATGATGAAGACCCACCCGCGCTGCCCCCGCCTGCCTGCCTCGCACCGGGCCTCGGCGTCCAGTCTTCGCCGAGCTCGCTCCGACTGATAGCCGCCGCCGCTGCGGCGGACACAGCCTCAGACCTCGCGTTCGTCGTCGTCGCCGCGGCGCTGATCCGTCCGTTTTCGACGGAGTCCATCATCGCCGCGAGATCGTCGTCCTCCACCTCGGCGTCAAAGTTCAAACCCCGTCCAACCGTCTTGGCCTTCTTGCCCGCGAAGAGGTTGGCGAACGCGATGGGCTTCGGCGGGGGTTTCACCGGGCCGGTCGCCGCATTCTTGACGAGTCCCCCGCCGCCTCCGCCCTGCGATCGACGTCGCGGCGTCCACCCCTTCTGTTTCTGCGGGCTTGGCGGCACCACGAACGGCTTCCGCGTGATTGGATCCAGGCGCCCCTCGGCAACCTCCACGGCGACGTCGTCCGCCACGGCTGCGCCCAGAAACGCGGTGTCCACGCCCCCGTCATCCTCCAGCTCCTCCGGCATGGGGTTCAGGGGTCGCAACCGGCGCAGCGCGGGGTCGTACACGCGCGCGTGCCTGAACGTCCAGAAGGCGCGCCTGAAGTTGTCGTCGTACCCGGGCGGCACGTGGATCTTCTTGTCGCCGTGGAGCACGGCGAGGACGGCGGCGACGGACCGGTGCTTGGCGACGAGCGCGTGCGCCTTTTTGATGCCGATGCCGCGGATGTTGGGGAGGAAGTCGCAGCCGGAAAGCACGCACAGCTCGAGGAACTGCTCGTGCTTCCAACCGATAAAGTTCAGCGGACCCTTGGCGCCGCCGCCGGCTTTGGACCTGGCTGCTCCCGCGCCCGTGCCTCCCTTCCTCTTGCCCCTCGCGCCGCCCACGACTGCGATGCCGTCCTCATCGTCGTCGAGTTCGTCGACGTCACACATCGCGTTCGCACCGTTCGGATCGTCGGGAGCCTCGGGTGGGGGTCCCGCCATGACGTCCTCCAGCAGGAGCTCCTGCGCGTCTCCAAACTTGTCAAGCTTGAACAGAACCAAGGGGCACCCGTAAGCCACGAGGTCGGAGTCTTCGGTGAAGACGATGTCCACCCCGCCTGGGTCGCCCTTGGCACCGAGTTGGGCGAGCGCGGCGATCTGCGCGTCCGCCTCATACGGGGCGACGATGAACTCGAAACCCTCGCGCTTCAGGGCGGCGATGAGCTCGTGCGCCATGGCGGGAGTGATGTCGAGCCCCTGCGCAAACATAAACGTCGCCCCGTCGCGATCTCGGGCGGCGAGCCTCTCGTGGCCCTTGCGCATGCACTCGGCGCGTCGCTCGCGGCGTTCCCTCTCCTCGCCCCCCTTGGCCGGCAGTCGGTCGCCGTCGAAGACGATAACCGGTGTGATCCCGTAGTGCCGCAGCATCTGCGCCCTGTGGATGCAGTAGCGCACGTACGGGGCATCGCGCCTTTGCCGAATCCACCACCGGTTGTTGGTGCCGAGCTCGAGGGCGCAGCTGTACGCACCCTTATGCAACCAGCTGTACGCGTCAACGGCCGCGCGTTTGCCGGCGTATTTGCCGACCTGCACCGACTTCAGCCACGGCCGCAGCACCTCCGGCAGACCCTTGATACCCATAAACCCCTCGGCGGCGGCCTCCTCCGCGCGCGCTCCTCTGGGCCTGGTGACGGAAAAATTCAAACCTGGGACGGACAGAAATTCAAACTACCAAAACGACGCGCACCAACCTCAGGTACCATGAGCGCGTGCGGATCAGGAAAGAGCTCAAAGGGAGGTGGCTCCAAGTCCCGCTCCAAGGGTGGCAAGGGCGATGCGCTCCACAAGAAGGTGTCGCTTCAGACCTCCAAGGAACACCTGACGACCCTTCGCCAGGCACTGCGAGATGAGCTCGGCCATGACCGTGACGTCGTTTCCGGATTCGGCGCGTTCACCAAGTACGACAGGAACGACCTCGCGCTCGATATCCACTTCCGCACCGGCAGCACCATCACGGACGACGAACTTGAGTGGGCTTACGAGCTCGTCAGCTCGAACCTCAGCCCGTTGGGGCACAAGTGGAAGCCCCAGGCGCTCATGGACGATCTCTGCGATCCGTCCAGCAGGTACGCGCTGGTCACCGAGCGCACAGCCTCCGCCGCGGCCGCGGAGAAGAAGCCCGCGTCCAAGAGTAAGGGCAAGAAAAAGGCATCCGCGCATCCACTTGGTAAGCCTGTCGCCTTCGCGCACTTCCGCTTCACGGTGCAGGGAGAGACCAGGGAGGCCATGGAAGGAGAGCCTGTGCTCATGCTTCGAGACCTCCACGTGGAGGCCGACTACCAGCGCAAGGGACTGGGCAGGCACCTGTGTCAGCTCCTGGAACTCTCCGCGCGCAAGAACTCCATGCGTGCGATGATGCTACTGGTTCCGTCCGGATCAGCGGGCGTTCCCGGCCGCGCGTTCGTTGACCAGAAGCTCAAGGGGTTCGCGTGCGTCGACGACGAGTGGGCACCCGTAGACGTCAACCTGTCGGCGTACGGCAAGTCCCTCGTCGCGCAGGTCCCGGCGAAAAAGCCCGAGACCATGCCCGCGTCTAGTCCCGACAGCATCCTCGCGGGTCCCGAGCGCGTCGAGAAGGAGAACGTGGAACCTGAGGCGTCCGTGGCCAAGCTCGAGACGGCTTTTGAGAGCGCCACCATCGCGCCCGTGGCTGAGAAGGAGCCCGAACCCGCGGCTCCCGCGCTCTTTGCCGGTTTCGCGCCCGTCGCCGCCGCGGACGCCACGAAGGCGCCGCTCTCTTTTGCTTCGTTTGGCACCGCCGCGGCGGAGGAGGTATCCGATGAGGATGACGAGAACGAGGAGGATGGCGAGTGGGAGGAGGTGGACGACGACGCCGACGCGTCGGGTGAAGCCGAGGACGAGGAGGCTGACGACATCTTGGCTCAGCTCGTGGAGCTGTTCAAGGCGGAGAACGGCAGGGAACCCACGGAGGAGGAGGTGCAGCAGTGGATGCAAACCCTCAAGGAGGCTGCGGAGGAGGGGGGACTAACGATTTGATCCTAACATTACTTGTCATAAAAATGGTCAAATGTCTCCTCGGGCTGCGGCTTGATCAGATCCGACGTCTTCGCGAACGCCTCGGGGCTCAGCGCCTTGAGCTCCTTGGCCGTGACCCACTTGAAGTCCCTGAAGTCGAAACCCGGGGCCACGCCCTCTCCGAGCAGTCCGAACTCGGCTCCAGCCTCGAGCCTCACGCTCTTGAGCGTCCCGCCCTTGACCACCAGCTGCGGCTCGTCGCCTGCCGCGACGTTGGTGCCCAGTCTGCGCTCGACGAACGTGCCGTCCGGGAGCACCAAGTTGTAGATCAGGGTCCCGCCCGCGTGGTGGTAGTGCACGTGGTCGGACATGTTATTCACCCAGTCCTGGTGCGGCCTCTCCGCGGTGAGCATGTAGTAGATGGAGGTCATCACGTTCCTCTCGGGGGTCGGGCCGCGGTTCGTGGTCATCAGCTCGCCATCCTTGTCCGTCAAACCCCGGGAGGTCATCGGCACCGAGCCGCTCCTGTAGGTCTCAACGAAGAACCCGCCCTCGGGGTGCGGGATCATACCCAGCTGGGAGATGAATTCCTCCTTCGTGGAGCGCGACTGCCCCGCAGATCCCGCGCCCTTACCGTCGTCGGACGTGCCCCACAGGGCCGGGCACCAGCTCATTCCCTTGAGGTGTGCGCCGACGAGAGCGCCGGCGACGATGCCCCCGGCGACGCACATGATCGCGCGCTGATCGACGTAGTCCATGGGTCCGACCTTGCTTGTAACGGATCTTCGAACAGTGGGTATCACCACAGCGATGACAGACCCGTGTGCCCCCCTTGTTGTGAGCGAGCCACGTGTCCGAACTTATCATATGATATTTTCTCGTTCCCGACGGACTGGAAAGCGCGAAACGAGTGAGAGGCTTATCCATTCCACGACGCACAACAGCTCCATGGGTTACGTGCCTCGCATCGCCGTCGTAGGCGGTGGGGTCTCTGGCCTCGTCCTCGGCAAGGAACTTGCGTCGAGGGGCCTGCACGCCACCGTCTTCGACACGGGAGAGCACGCATGCGGAGGTCGGGCATCGAGCAGGGAGGCGGCTGACAAGGGACGACACTTCTCCTTCGACCACTCGACGCAGTACATGACGTGCACCAAGGGCTCGACGTTCGAATCCATGGCCAGGGAGTGGGCCAAGGAGGGTCTTCTTGCGGAGTGGCCGGCGGATAGGGTGGGAACGCTGAAGGATGGATCCTTCACGCCCTTCGACGATGGCGTCGTCAGGTACATCGGCGCCGGGGGCCTTCGCCCTCTGGCAGACTTCCTAGCGGAAGGATCCACCGAGGTCGTCCGCCCGCAGTGGGTGGGCGCCATGACCCCCGTGGGTGGCGAAGGGCCCAAGCGAAGGTGGGAACTCGCGTCCGGGCCGCGGGGCAAGCCCCTCGGCACCTTCGACTTTGTCGCCATATCGCACAACGGCAAGTGTGCGCTTCGACTCGCAGAGACGGCCAAACTGCAGGACGGCTCACCCGCGGCGGCCAAGACCCGCGCGTCGCTACAGTGCGCATTCGGCGTGAGGCCCACGGAAGAGCTCAAGAAGCAGCGCAAACTGATCCTGTCTTCGGTGTGGGCGCTGATGTTCGCCGTGGATAAACCCCTGAACACGAAAGATAACATGGAGGGTGCACACATTGTGGGCTCCGAGGTAGTGTCCTGGGCGTCCAACATCACGGCCAAGCGTCGACACGGCAAGGACAGGACGGACATCGACGGAGGTGACACGCAGTGCTGGGTCGTCCACAGCACCCCGCAGTTCGCGCGCGACAACAAGTGCCCGCAGGAGGCCATACCGAAGTCAGTCGCCGACTCGGTCATCGCAGCGATGACTCGGGAGTTTGAGCGGTGCGCCGGCCTGGAACCCGGCTCGGTCAAGCCAGTGTTCACGAAGGTTCAGCTTTGGGGCGCTGCGAACCCGCTCACCGCAGCGGGTGTACCTGCGGTTTTCGACTTCGAGACGAGGACGGGGGCGTGCGGCGATTGGTGCCAGGGTCCCCCGTCGGTGGAGGCTGCGGCGGAGAGTGCTCTCGCGCTGGCGGATGCCATAGAGGCGACGTTCTGTCCCACCACCGCGAGGGACCCCGCGGCCGCGGGCAGATTAGACGACGCGAAGGTGAAGTGGGCGCCGTGCTCGGGCGATGCCGCGGCGCTCGGCGCGTTCCCTGGTACCAACGTTCCGTCCATGGGTGAGATTGCCGCGGCTCCTCGACGAGAGGGAGGCGGCGGAAGGGGCGGCAGAGGGGGTCGCGGGCGGGGCGGCGGGCGTGGCGCA
>CEPC01004466.1_pt1 | contig 29663 bp, 21 predicted proteins | sample 530651 | NCBI WGS metagenome assembly CEPC01 (sample SAMEA2620828, study PRJEB7988) | marine metagenome | biome: marine biome (ENVO:00000447); feature: deep chlorophyll maximum layer (ENVO:xxxxxxxx); material: "saline water (ENVO:00002010), including plankton (ENVO:xxxxxxxx)" | depth 65 m | reverse complement strand
AAGGGGGAGGCGGTGGTGGTGGAGGCATCGTCGATAGCCAGCCGTCGAGGTACGCTCGCGCGTACCTCAACACGCCGGGCTGGGTGTCGTTGGTGTTGCTCAGGTACTTGAGCAGCCCGTCCCTGGACAGCTTGCCCCCGGTCCCCGTGCCGTAATCCCTCAAAACACCGTTCACCAGCCTCTCCATTCCGCTGCTACCGCCCCCCGCGTCGATGAGCTGCTCTAAACCCATCGCCGTGAACGCAGACTCCAGCTCGGCATAGCTCAGTTCGCCATCCCCGTCCTTGTCAAAGTAGGTCATCACGTCCGTTGCCATGGTCTGGATCTCACCCTCGGTGAAAGGAACGACGGGCGGAAGCGGGGGTGGCGAAGGCGTCAGGTCGTCCAGCTGCTTGATCTCATCGGCAGCGTGTTGAGCGCAGTCGCTGTACGAAGCGCAACCCAGGCTCTCGTCCGCGAACTTGGTCTGCGTCCAATCCAGGAACCTCTGAACGTTATGACCGTCGGGGAACATCTTGGGAACCTCGTTGCTGCCCTGCAACTGGGTCGCCCCGATCATACCCCCCGTGCCCAAGCCAATGCATAGGAATATTAACCAGCGTCGGCGTCTGCGCAGGAACCGCGCGTAGTTCTTGAATGTACACTCGCGGTACACCCGAGGGTATTTTTGTTTGAACCTGGATACACCCCAATCCAAGGGTCTGCACCTGTTCACAAATGCCGCAAACCTGCGCGTCATTGACATGTTTGCGCCCATGACCGGCTCCAGTGATCGGTCCTGCACGGGCCTGATGTACATCTCCCAACACGCGATACACGCGGGGAACCACGTCACCACGAGCAAGTAGTTGGCGCCCACCATCACCGCGAGGAACACCCCAAAGACTCTCACCGCAGGTATGGCCGATGCCAGGTTTGAACAAAATGCCGCAGCGGATGTAAACGATGTCACGAGCATGGCCCTTCCCGCGTGTTCATACGCGTACGAAAGCCTCGCGGTGAGATCACTGTCCCGACCCACCGCCCGCGTGGCCTGTGCATACGTGTTGTAGAACACAAAGACATCGTCCACGCCTATGCCGAGGATCACGAATACCGCCAGAAACTGCAGGATGGACACGTACTCCAGACCCATGACCACACGATGGAAGGCGTAGGCCAGGGGGAACGATATGACGATCTCGGCCATGCCGCACGCCGCTAGAAACACCGACCCGTCGAGATACGCCCACATATACACGGACACTATGCTGAACCCAATACCTGCCAGCGACACGTCACGGTATAAAGCCTCCACAATCTCAAGCTCGGTGATGACATCCCCACCGAATGTGACACCGAGCCTATCCGGCCCGTTCGCAGGGTTCTCGCCGTATTTGCTCGCAGCTTTGAGCTTCGGATACAGTTGTGCCTTGACGAATTCCACGAACTGTTCTCGTTGTGCGCCCGACCTGTCCTTCTCAGAGGTGAACCCGTCTACAGGGGTACCAAAGTGGAACTCCGCCCTCAACCCAGTTGCGGTGCCCCTGCTCGGATCGAAGGTTTTATCGGTGTACCCGTACAGACCCTCAGCCGCAAGCTGAGTGGTTACGCGCACGACGTCCCCGAACTGCCTCCCCGCGCGTCCAGACTCCGACAGCTTAAAGAACATGGGCACTATGCTGTTCGCGGGCTGGCAGTCGTTATCCAGCAGTGTGGACTTCTCAAAGCCCTGCCAGCAGAACCTGTCGTACCCGGCGCTGTCCTGCATGTCCACTTCAAGTGCTCTCGCCTGATTCATGCTGGATGCGGTTAGAACGTTCTTACCCTCCGGAACAGTGTGGTATATGACGTGGCAGCTCCATCGCACAATGTGACGCCGCGGCTCCTCGGGCGCATCCACCAACAGTCGCCGACGCAACGCCAAACTCGTGTTGTCTCCACCGAACCCGTCCGAGGACAGAAGCGCCCTGTTGCTGCTTTCCGTCTTGATCGACCCTGGGATACCCGTGACCAGCACGTACCGCCCCGCGCCCTCGTCCTCCCTCAGCCGCGTCCACCACAGGTGGCTCTGTTCCTTGGACGAGTGCAACGCATCCGCGAGCTCCGCCGCCGGGTGGTCACGGATACGAAAGGAGTCCAGGGAAAAGTCCACGTTCACGCCGAACATCCACAGCGTCCACCCCGACACCAGTATGAACGGAACCGCGCTGAGGAACATGGCGACGAGCGGGAAGCGCACCGCCCATCGGACGAACCGGCTGGGCTCCGCTCCCATCACCTCCGCTGCGATGACGCCCTTGTCCCGGTCGTCCTCGTCCTCAGTTCCAAATGCGGGCTTGTCCCTCGCATCGTCGTCATCCACGTCGCTTCTATCGTCGTACACCTGCGTGGTGTGCGACCTGAACGGGTCGTAGCGGATTTCGTTGGAATCTCGCCCACCGAGCAGGTTGGTCTGGGAGGAGGTTGGAGACAAGGAGGCTCCGTTCCCGTGGAGTGCCCTGTTCGGACGACGGGTGGGCGCGGGCGGTAGGCCGGGCAGACCTCCCGTATCTTGCAGCTCAATCTCCGCCAACGATGCGGGCGCCGCCGCGAAACTTCCCTCGGGGTCTCTCATCGCTCCAGGCTCCCACCGGGTTGGGATCGAGCTCCGAAGAACAAACAACTAGATTTCTGGGTCCCGTCCCCAAAGATGCTGAACGCAGAACCTACAAGCAGCCACTTGGGACCACGCGCGCCGAAGCACCCACGGTACCGGGTTTAGGTCAACGTACCGCGCCGCGGTGACCGACGGACCCTCTGTACCCTCCCACGGGGATACGCCACGGTCCGACGGCACCACGCGCGTGCACAGTGCACTACTCTTCTCCCGAGAAAGCGCTGTTCGTCACGTGACATCATCCCTTGTTCCGCGTGGTTCGTTCGAACGATCGGATCCGAGAGGAAACGGTTTGCGAAAACGTTCGTAGTTTCACGCGGCTACATTCGTGCTAGCACTGTTCGCCCATGTCTCATCACGCCTCCACCTCTGCGAAGTGCTTCCTGATGTTTTCCTTAACCTCCTCCTTCATTTCCATCAAGCCCTTAACCTCCTGCGTCGCCACATCATGAGCGCTCGCGATGAACCCCTCAACTTTCTCGGCGATGAACTGCTCGACGGTGATGCCGATGTTCTCCTTGTCGTCGTTGTCGTCCTCCTCCTCTTCCTCAACAGCAGGCCCGGGCTCAGGTTCCGCCATCGGCTCGGGCTCCGGCGTGGGTTCATCGACGGGCTCGGGTTCATTCGCAACCTCCGGCTCGGGCTCCGGCTCCACCTTTTTCCTACCCCTGCCGCCCCTCGCGGGTTTCTTGCTCGGCGGCTCCGGGTCCTCCGCGACAGCCTCGGGCTCAGCCACCTTCTTCTTGGCGGGCCTGCCCCTCTTCTTGGGTACAGCCTTGACCTCATTCTCCTCCTTCGCGGGTTCCTTCACCGCGGGCTTCGCTTCCTTCTCCGCGGGCTTCTCGATGGTAACCTTGACAGTGGTGTCGGTACCCACCATGACGACGTCCCCGTCACTGAGCGCCGTGGGTTCGCCGTCCTCCTCGAGTTCGACATCATTCACGGTGGTCCCGTTGGACGAACCCAGGTCGACGATCCGCCATTGCTTCCCGTTCCAGGTGATGGACGCGTGTTTCTGGCTCACCGCAGGGTCACCCTTGATGTAGATCTGGCTGGACCTGGTCCTGCCAACCTGCAACACATCAGCCTGAGGGGGCGGTCGGGGAGGGAGGGGGGAAACGTCAAGCCGCGAACGTCCTTCGGGGGGACGACGGGGAAAGGATGCACGCCTGTTGTTTGGGCGGTTTGCGCACCTTCGGGGTGAATTTCGTGCCCGTGGCAGGTCCCTCGATGACCTCAATGATGAGGATATCCCTATTACCCGCGGTATCGGCGGCCTTCTTGGCCGCGCCCCTCGCGGGAGCTCTCCTCTTCGGCGGCATAATCGTGCCTTCTTCTCCCGGAACGTCTGTGGTCTCTGATGCCGACGCCCAGATCTCGGGTCGCGACGCGAGCTAAGGTCGCGCGATCGATGACCTGACGCCGACGCGATTCCTTCACCACGATCCAAACGCTCGAAGGATACGATCGATACGACCCGGTCGTTCGTTCGCGGTCCACGGCGCGCCTCGTTGTGACGGGGCTCGGTCGTGTCGTCGTGGTGCAACGGCTGTTTTCCCGTAACCTAAATGTATCCAGTCTGGTCCCAGTCTGGTCGGTTGGGGCAGCACCACGCGCAACATCGTCCAAGCCCGCCGCCACAGTTAGCTCCACATGACGACGGCGGAGGATGTTCTGAAGGTTTACGGCAAGGCGCGCGATGCCGCCGCCGACGCTGAGGGCAACACCGCCAGCGAGGATCGGTGCGTGGACGCCCTCAAGCTCCTCGCCGGGATGGACATTCCCCTGAAGGTCTTCTCCGACGGATCCCTCGGTGACTGCCCCAAGGCGATCAGGAAGATGGCCAAGAAGGGAGCCACGGAGGAAATCAGACGGGCGGCGGATACGTGTGTGGAGGCATGGAAGAAGATTATCTCCGACGCATCTTCCGAAAAGCCTACAGAAGTCAAGAATGAGGAGGTCAAGAAGGAGACGAACGGCGCCGCGAATGGGGACGATGGTGAGAAGAAGAGCGAAGGCGGGTTGAAGACCCTCGCGCAGCTCCTTCAGCCCGAGACCGGCGAGCCCCTCCGGGACAGGACCCGAACCATATTCGCCGATGCATTGGCGCTGGCAGTGGGCCAGAAAGACGTGTACGCGTCCCTGGAGGACTGCGCGCAGGCGGCCATCGCGGTGGAGCAGGCGCTGTACGATCGGTGGACGGACTGCGGCAAGGATTACAAGGCGAAGGTGCGGCAGCTCTCGTTCAACCTGAAGGACCCCAAGAACCCGGATCTCAGAAGGTCCGTGGCGGACGGGCTGATCTCCCCAAAGGTACTACTGGACCTGAAGCCCGAGGAGCTCGGAAGCGACGAGAGAAGGAACGAGAACGCCGCCATCCGCGAGGCTGCCACTGCAGAGGCTGTGCGAGGGCAGAAGCAGCAGGCATCCACTGACGCGTTCAAGTGCGGCAAGTGCGGCCAGCGGAAGTGCACCTATTATCAGCTGCAGACGAGGTCCGCGGATGAGCCCATGACCACGTTCGTGACGTGCGTCAACTGCGACAATAGGTGGAAGTTCTGCTAATACTTAGGGGTTGGGCCCCGGAATAATGTCAAATAAAAGAATCGAGATATCACTTGACCACCACCTTCTCCAGCAGGGTGTTCAGCCTGCCGATGATCTCCCTTGGATCGTCCAGGGCACCCGCAGCTATCCTCGCGTTGTCGAACACTTGCTCCGCCACCATCTTAGCCACCGCCTTACGTTCCTCGTCGCCGCTCTCCAATGCCGCCTGGATGCCCTTGACGATCGCGTGTTTGGGGTTTAGCTCTAAGCCGGCGGACATCTGAAGCTCGTCCAGCTTCTTGGCGGTGGCGTCGTCGCTCATCATGGAGAGCATCATGCGATACCTGCGCATGGCCTCGGGCTCGTGCCCTGTGAGCAGCGCGGGCGAACCCACGAGCCTGCTGCTGGCCTTCACGCCCGTGACCCGGCCGGGCAGCGCCTCCTCGGCGAACCACTGGCACAACTTCTCCATAGCCTCACCGCCCAATGATTCGCCGTCGTCCGTCTTGTCGTCGTCCTTCTTGGCGTCCTTCGAGTCCTCGTCGAACTCTGCCATCTCCACGCTCACCAGTTTCTTGCCCTTGTGCGTCCTGATGTGCTGCATCACGAACTCATCCACGTGTGCATACAGGTACAGAACCTCGTGGCCCTTACGCTTGAGGTGCTCAAGGTAGGGCGATATCTCAGCCTGCTTCCTGCCACCGGGTGCGACGAGGTAGTAGATATCCTTCTGACCCTCCGGCATGCGCTCCACGTACTGGTCCAACGAGATCTGCGCGTGCCTCGGCTTGTCGTCGCCGTCGGACTTGACGGCTTCCGCGCTCGTCTCAAAGCGCAGCAGCGGGGTCAACGCGTCCTTATACATGTAGGACTGATCGCCGCAGATACCTTCCTTGAGGAACACGCCCATCTTGCCGTACCACTTGACGTACTTCTCGGGCTCCTTCTTGGCGCGCTCGCCCAGGAACTTGAGCATCCTCTTGGTGATGATTTCGCCCAACCGGCGGATCAGGTCGCTGTCCTGGAGGGACTCGCGCGATATGTTCAGGGGCACGTCCTCGCAGTCGACCACGCCCCTGACCCAGCGCATGAACTGGGGCAACAACCCTCGCGCGTTCTGCTGGATCAGCACTCGACGGCTGTACAGGCTCAGACCGCTCTGGTCGCCCTCGAGCTGCCGCCCCGCGAATCCTCGCTCGGGGTTATCCGAGGGCGCAAACAGAAGCGATCGGATGGTGAGCGGCGCGTCGGCGGAAAAGTGCAGCCTGAACGCGGGAGTGTCGATGGCGCCGCCCACGAACCTATAGAACGCGGTGGCGTCCTCGTCGCTCACCTCACCCGCGCTCTTGGTCCACAGCGCGTCGATGGAGTTTGTCCTCTTTCCGTTCAACGTGACGGGGAAGCCCACGAATGCGCTGTACTTCTTGAGCACCGACTCGACCGCCCACTCCGCCGCCGCCAGGGTCTTGTCCTGCTCCTTGACGTGGAGCACGATCCTCGTCCCGCGCGCGGGTGCCTGACCGTCGCCGTCTCCCAGCTCGCACGGCGCGATGGTGTACGATCCGTCGCCCGCGCTGCTCCACCTGTGCGCCAGCCCGTCACCCGCGCACGAGTACACGTCAACCTTGTCCGACACCATGAACGCGGAGTAGAACCCGACGCCGAACTTGCCGATTATGTTCGCCGCCGCGGTGCCGGTGGCGGCGGTCTTGTCGTCTTTGGCGTCACCGGCGATCTCGTCGACGAAAGCCTTGGACCCAGACCTGGCGATGGTTCCCAGGTTTGACGCCAGGTCATCCTTGCTCATGCCCAGGCCGTTGTCTTCGATGACGAAGGTGCCCTTGTCGCTGTCGACCTTTATAGCCACTGCGAGCTCGCCGGGATCCTCGCCTTTGGCCATGAAGTCGTGCCTGCACTTCTCAAGCGCGTCGCTCGCGTTGGACACCAGCTCCCTCACGAAGACCTCTTTGTCGGTGTACAGAGAGTTGGTAACGATGTCGAGCAGCCTCCGGGTCTCCGCCTGGAACGCGTGAGTCTCCTCAGTGGCCGCCTGACCCGAAGCGGGGGACGCTGCGAATCCCCGAGGAGAGCGCACGAGACCTGCGCGAAGGTAAGAGGAGGATCCAGGAGCGAGTCGACGAAGGAGGGCTGAATCGGCAACCGCCGCCGACGATCGCGCGACAAAGGTTCTGGACGCGTTCCTCGACACCAGCACCGCGCGAGAGAGGGGCTCGAGCGCAAGGCCGAGACGACGACGCACGACAGTAATCATCGTCTTCAGTTATGTGATCGCTTCGACCCGATCGGAGTCCGCGACTGAGGTGCAGCCCGGTTGTGACGTCAAGAAGGATCTGGAAGAATCTCAACTTCGAGGGTGCCCAAGCTGCCAAGAAGGACAGCACAGCTCCTTCGAAATCCGCATCTTTCGTAGCTACTTTACAACATCGCTAATGCCGGATTGCCTCGCCTGCGGTGCGCTTTGCGACATCGACCAACGTCCCTCGCCGGTTTGGCGATTTGGGTATCGTCGGCGTCACATGCAGAATGCACCGCGGCGAGCGTGGGCCCCGCAAGGCCAGCCAGCAGCCCGGTGTAAGAATGATAAATCACGCCCGCAGTCAGGTGTCGTCGACCTGCTCACGCCCATCGCCTAGCACGCACCTCCACCCTTGGGATTGGCGAAGGGGTTCACGCCGTCCGCCTTCATTTTATCCTCCAACGCCTGCAGCACCTCCTCCAGCCTGGGCATGCGACCCTCGCTCAGCTTGGAGAAGAGCACGGTGCCGTCCTCGTGGCTCACCTCGAAGGACCCGTCTCTGGGTTCCACATCCTCCGTCTCCTGCACCATGACCGTGGGAAACGCATCCTCCAGCACGTCCGCGAGCTGGATGAACGTATCCACGCCGCTCCTCTCGAACTCGACGTTCACCACAGTGGGAGGCGGAGCGTCGAGGCCGGAGCGTCAGGCCATCCCGCGTCGACCGTTCGTCGTCCTACTCAGCAGAGGTGCCGCGCGGTGCAGGAGACTCGCGTGGCGGGACGCGCCGATGGTGGGGTCGACGAGCGCGGTCCCGCCCGACCGCGCGTACGTCGCCACAGCGCGCGCCAGGCGTTGGAGCCGCTGGGAGCTCATCTCACCCGCGCCTCGCCCTTTGAGACCTCGCACCGCCCCGGGTTGTATTTGCAAGATGATACCTTCGGATTTGGATTCGACACAACCCTAGGGAGCGGGGCACCCCCACAGGGCGAGTGGGGCATGAGCGCTCTGACGGTGGCGTGCGCGTCGCGACTGCTGCGGAGCGCGGCGGGGTTGAGAAGTCCGATCGAGCACGCACGCGCCAACCCCGTCGCACGTGCCCTCGGGCTCTCCCCATCGGATGGGGAGGCGGCGTTCAGTTCAACGTCGGGACACGAAGGTGAGGGTGATGGGTCTAGCGAATGCGCGCGCAAGAGGCCCGGCGACGACGGTCTGCCTATCGTGTACCACCCCGCGTACAGCAAGCCCGTCATGCCCGAGGGTCACAGGTTCCCCATGCCCGTGTTCCGGGAGATATACCGCAGGCTGCTGAGGGATGGGGTAGCGGTGCCGGGCAAGAATCTGTTCCAACCCGCTCGGATGCCCAGCCTGGAGGAGCTCACCGCGGTGCACGACGAGGAATACGTCAACAAGTTCATGATGGGCGCCATGTCCGATGATGATTTGAGGCGGATGGGCCTGCCGTGGACCGAGGACCTGGTGGAGCGGACCCTATCCGAGGTGAGTGGCACCATGCTCTGCGCGGACCTGGCTCTCACCTGCGGGCTGGCGGTGAACACGGCGGGTGGGACCCACCACGCGCACAGGTCGCACGCGTCCGGGTACTGCATATTTAACGATCTCGCCGTCACCGCTAAGAGGGTCATCGCGCGGGGTGCGGTGGAGCGCGTGCTGATCGTGGATTTAGACGTCCACCAAGGCGACGGAACCGCGTCAACCACGGCTGCCGACCCGGGGATATACACGCTCTCGGTGCACTGCGAGGATAACTTCCCGGCTAAGAAGTCGACGAGTTCTAGGGACGTGGCGCTGCCCACAGGCACGGAGGACGACGTGTACATCAAAACGACCGAGGCTGCTTTAAGGGAATCCATCGAAGAACACGGTCCCCAGCTGGTGCTGTACGACGCAGGCGTGGACGTGCACGGTGCCGACGACCTCGGGGGTTTCAACCTGACGGACGAGGGTCTGATTCGGCGGGAGGCGCTGGTGCTGGACACGTGCGTGGGACGGGGTATACCCGTCGCGGCGGTGGTGGGCGGGGGATACGACAAGGACCTAGAGGCGCTGGCGAGGAGGCACTGCATCCTGCATCACGTGGCTCGAGAAATATTCGAGTCCAACAAGTTGTGAGTCGCCTTGGTCATACAAGTAAGCGGATAAGTTACAGTGGGTTTGGACCTAAATCGGACCCGGGTTCGCGTCCTCCGTCCCGGCCTGTCCTCTCGGCCACCATCCATCGTCCTCCTCTATCCGTTCGACTGCGAGTGCCTGCCCGGTCCTTGGTTGTGCACCTGCATCCCCCAGGTTTTTGGGAATGCCAACAGCTGCTGGGGCGAGATCCGACCCGGTTCCCTTCTTGTCTCCGTCCCGTGCGCGTGGATCCCCTGACCCGACCCCGTCCTCGCCTTTCCGCACCATCCACAGATCCTCCCCTGGCTTGGGTATGCCAAACACCGGATCATGCGGCCCGGGTTCAGACCTCCTGCATCGGTTGAGCTCGCCGTGCTCCACGTCCGCCTCGGTGGCTCTCAGCAGGCGGTTGCACTGCTCGTTCAGCCTGGCCAGGGTCTGCTCTCCTGTCGCGCCCTTGCCGCTCTTAAGCACACTGTACATGGCGACGCGACGGGAACCGAACAGGTCCCGAGTCGCGCCCACAGCAGGTGTGTGCCCGCTCCAGTCACTGTGAAATGACGAGGCAGAGAGCAGCTGGCTTGGGCCGGAACAAAAGAAACACACCTGAGGGCGCCGAAGTGGTGTGGTGGACCCGTGACGATTGTTGCGATATGACTCTTGCGATATGCGTGACGAGTGTGGGTCATTCCCGGGTGTCGTGTCGATCATCTCGACGCGTCGGTCCCTCTCGAGGCCTCACACTTCGCCGGCGCTCTTCGCCTCGCCCTTCGACCGAGACGACGGATGCCGACGTCGTGGCGACCGGTGGAGGCTCCGATACACGTACGCTGGAGGGCAGGGTGAACGCTCTGTTCCCTTACGTCGCGGGCAGTGCGGCGTTCATGGGGGCGTGGGTGTTCGGACCCTTCCCCGGCAGTCTGTACACGGGGATACCCTCGCACGATGAGTTCATAGCGCAGGTCTATGACGTACTGCACTTCACCCCGGTGTTCGGGCCCTCTGCGCTCATCACTAAATATAACGAGCTTGGGAGACTCCCAGCGCTGACGCACGCCCTACCAGGTGCCGTGTGGTGTGCACTCTCCGCGTGGCAACTCCATCCGGCATCGAGGAAGCCTTTCGACGGCGCGGCGCATAGGGTCGGCGGGCGTGCAATGCTCGCGGCGGCGGCCACACTCATGGTCGGGTACGCGCTCATCGACGCCAACGGGCTGCCCGCCGACATCCACGACTTTCAGGGACACTCGGGCGGCATAGCAGACGCCCTTGACGCGAAGATCCAAGCCCCAACGCCCGTGAACACCATAGGTCTGAGGCTCCTCGCCGGTTGGTTCGTGTTCACAGGTGTTCGCGCTGGAGTCACCGCGAAAGAGGGGGAGTACAAAAAGCACAAGGTGTGGGCCTTGAGACACGTTGCGGCGGGTCTGTGGGTGGCGGCGCAGAGGCCGGTGTATTCGGCAATGCGATCCGCGATGGTGGCGGGAGGTGTCCTTGGTCTTGTGGATGATGCATCTGGGGTAGAATCCCTGGCGGACGGATTTTATTACGCAAGCTATGTGACGACAATGATTTATTTCCTCGCAGGAGAGTGGGCAGCGAAAGGGAAAGAGCCGGATCTGTGAGCCATGCGTCCTATGGTCACGGTTGTGATAACATATTGTGTTGTTATGGTTCTATCGTATCCCTATGTCGAGTTGTCGGGGCGCCTGTAATTTCTCTCGTCGTAGCGGTGCGGACCACGCCCTCCAAGCCTGTCTCGAAGGTCAACGCCTCCTTGATGCCGCCGCCGCCACTCATCTTCATGTCGTCGATCTTCGTCCCTGCGTTGAGCTTCTTCCCTTCGTCGCTCTTCGGCGAGTTTTTCCTGGAGCACCCTTCGCTCGTTCCGCTCGTTCCGCGCCCTCTCTTCTCGCTCCCTCCGCTTCTGAGCGGGACTCGTCTTCACAACCTTTCGGTACTGCTGCTGCTGGGGGTGTTGCGGCTGCCTTGCTTGGCGATCCGTCTTATTTGGCTCAAACTTGTGAACGCGTGGTCCACGCTTCACAGCCTCCACGTCGGCGGCGATTCGGTTCTTCTTGGCCGCCAGCTGTGAACTGGCCTCACTCGGCCGCTTGCCACCAGCAGCCTTGGATTTCTTGGCGAGCTCGAGCTGTTTTGCAACGTCGAGGTTGAGGGCCCTCTCCTGCGTCTCAGCCTTCCTCTTGAGAACGCAGGATTCGTAGTCCGGTATGCTGACCCTCCTTCCGTTGGGGTGCTCGGGTCCCGCCGGTACCACGGGGTGCAAGCATCCCCTTTCGTGAGCGTTATCAACAAGATCCTTCCATGGACCCCGCTTGCGCCGCATGAAATCAGCACATCCGACGAGGAGAAGAGACTCCCTTGCCCGCGTCAGAGCCACGTTGAGCCTGCGCTCGTCCTCGAGAAACCCAAGCTGCTTAGTTCGGGTGCAGGATATGATGACAATGTCAGCCTCCTGACCCTGGAACCCATCCACAGTGCCCACCCTCACCGACGAGTCGTCCACATACTTGATTATCAGCTCCCGCTGCTCGCGGTACGGGGTGATGACGGCGACGGACGCCTCGACCCGCGCCCATCTCCTCGCAGCTTTGACCACCGCAGCGACAACCTTAGCCTCAGACTCGTTCATGATGGACTTTGACTGGGCACCCACCGCCTCCTCGCCGTGGAAGTCCAGGAACGCGTAAGGCTTTAGTCGGAATAGATGCCCGTCTAAACACACGGCTCCATCGCCACCGCACTGATTGAACGGGGACTCCGTCGGCGAGTCAGCCGCATTCTCCAACTCGCCGCGGTAGAAATACTTAGCCGGCCACTTGGCAATCTCCGCGTGCATGCGGTGCTGTACAGTCAGGGCCACCGCCGGGTGAGATGCCTCCAGCCGCTGAAACAGTGACATAGCATACGCCTTTCTCAGGGAGGGGTCCTCGGCATGGGCGGTGGTGGGTAATTGCATGTGGTCACCAACCAGAATAAGGCGTTTGGCCTCGCACTGTTCCTTCCCGCCGCTGTGTCGAAGGGGAATCAGCGTCGCAGCCTCGGACGCCTGCGCCGCCTCGTCAATTATGACGCAGTCAAACCCCATGCCAGACTCGGTCAGGTACGCCCCGCCTGCGGCTGATGTTGTCGCGGCCACAATCTGGGCGCTGTTGATCGTCGCCTTGCGCTGTCTGTCCTCCTCTTTCTTCGTCCGACGACCAACGAGACCGTCTATCCTGGCGTCCACCAGCGTGTTGAGCGCGTGTGGGTGCATCCGGTGCGACACCTGATCGATGGGACCGACGCGGACAAGCTGACCCTCCTTCATGCCGCACTTTTTACCATCCTTGTCCAGCAGGCCCGTGACCATACGGAGCGCCAACTCGTCGATGGCCGCGTTGGATGGTGCGCAGAGCAGGATCCGTGGCTTGGGAGAGCACAAAAGCAAGGCTGAGACGACCCCGACGAGCGTGTTTGTCTTTCCAGTTCCTGGTGGTCCATGCAAGAGCGCGACGCCCATGCACGGCCGTATGGTCTCAGCCCCGCTCAAAACGCCGGGCCTGATACACCGGTGAATAGCGCTGGCCTGGTTGGCGTTGAACGTACCATTGTTGCACCATCCTTCTATCACTCGGTTAACAGACGACAGGTTCTTCGGTTCGTTGCCGAGGGCCATGGGAAGCGGCATCGCCTGCTGCTTCGTTCCCGGCACAAGCGCCTTACCGGTCACAGCCGTCGACCAGTTGTTCCATCCGGTGTAGAATGGTTGACCCAGCAGCAGGGGTACGACTAACGGGGCGTGGAGACGTTGTACCGTGTCCTGAACGGCGTGAAACTCACGGCGGGTGGTAGTGAGCGAGTATCCCGTTCGAGCGGTCACCTCCGCACCCTGCTTGAGCGCCTCTGCACCGAGAAGGTCGGCGGCCCTCACCGACACAGACAGCGTGTTGCCATCCGGAGAAACGTTGTCAACCACGCCGATGACCGACTCAGCGTTCGCGTACTTCACTTCGACGATGTCGTCCTCGGTGGGAGGGTCCGACGCCGTGTTTTCTGCCTTCCTATCGCGGTTCATGACCACAGTAAACAGTCCTTCAACTTTCGCCGCGTTGGTCAGTGCCGCCGCGGATGTGAATCCGTTTGCAACCTTCCAACGTGTGACCGGTCGGTTGAGTTTGAATTCGTCGGCGGCCCCCGACGCACAATCCTCGAGCACGAGCAGGCGGTGGTAACTCGCATACTCTGTGGCGTCTGAAAACCTTGTTGCCGGCGTCGTCTCATCTGCGTGCTTCCTCCCGCGGCCCCAATTCCTTCCATCCCCTTCCATACGACTCCGCAAATATCGTAGCGCGAGGGAGGTGAAAGCACTATCGCCGTCGTCAGCGTATGTCCCGTGAATCTGCGGTGCATCAGCCGCAAAGGGATGGATCTCATCAGACGCTGGCTTGAGACGAGGCGGGTCCATGCGCGGAGTCTCAGCCTTCTTTGGTGTCCTCTGCGGAATCTTCTTCTCCGACTTTGGACTCTGCACCCGAGAGTTTGGCTTCTCGATGCGCGGCTCGGGCTCCACCATCGCGGGTTCGGTTTCAACCGGGTTGTTCATCGCGACGTCGGCGACGTCCTCAGGCTCCAGCTTCACCACAGTCTCCCACGCGTCGCTGTCGTCCACCAGGTCAACATGCGGCCTGGGCCTCACATCTTCACCCTCATCCTCATCCTCCGTCTGCGCGATATCATCTTCCTTCCCCTTGGTCGACTCGGTGTCCGATCCCAAGCCGTCGTCACTCACGACTGATTCGGAGTCCGAGTCCGAGTCCGAGGAGCCATCCATTTGCTCTGACGCTTGCCTTCTTGCCGCGGCCTGTGCGGTTGGGCTCTGCGCAAACAGGTTGGGCGCCCATTGTACCGGCTCCTTCTGTCTGGTCTCCGCTCTCAATGGCGGCTGCTGTTTGACGGGTGTGTTTGTCTTCCTCTTCTCCTTCTTAACTTCGGTCTCCACCTTCTTGGACGCAGCCTTCTCTGGCTTCTTCTTCTTCACCTTGCTTTGGCCCTTCACCTTATGCCACCCTTCCTCTCGGAACGTAGAGGCAAGCGCCGACCCCGAGTGCTCAGTCAGCACGTGTTTCGCCAGCCTCATCAGATCCTTGAATCCTTTAGTCCTTGCCCCACGCTTATCCTTGCATCCTTTGACCGTGCAGCGGTGCACCTCGCGCATATCGGGTCCGGCATTGGGAGTTGAGCTCGATGCGCCAGCACCTCCGCGATTGCCCGAGCGCCTCGGGGTCGGAGACTCGGTCGCCGGGACCTCATGCGACACCCCGTTCACTCTCACTTCTCCCTGCATCCCGCCCGCGGGCTGCACAGTGACATTGACGCCACCGGTTGGAGTCTGCTCTATGTTGAAGCTCAGACCGCCAACCATGGTGGCTGGTGCAACCCTCGGGAGTCGCCGAAACGCAACCTCAGCCGCCTCTGTCGGATCCCACCTTCCTCGACGAACGAGAGCTATGCGCCGATCCGGATCTCTTCCGAGGGCCACCGTTGCCCGAATACAACGGGGCGGAGCGCGTCTGCCCCGGCGCTGATGGTTGTGGGCGGTTCACTCAGACGCATCGTCTAGAGACTACGAGAGCAACGAAAAAATCCTGACAGTTACGGATACTGCAGGGATCCCCGTCAAAAGTCGAGGCACCGCAGCGCACCGGGTTTAATCCTGCTTTATTTTATCGGTTCCGTCATCTGCAGGCAGTGTTCGCATCGACTCATCGCGTGACATGTCGTCTACGTCTCCGAACGACCCCGCCCCCAAGGCCGGTACGGACGCGCCCGCCGCCGACGGATTACTGCCGAAGGGCGACTCCAAATTCACACCGACCCTTTGGTCCACTCCAGGGGTTGTTCCACAAGAGGCAGCGACGCCCGAGCCCGAGCCCGAGGTATCCGTGGTACCCATATCCAAGAACGCCGCAAAGAAAGCGGCAAAGAAGGCGGCGTGGGATGCGAAGAAGGCCGCCAAGAAGGCCCAGGAGAAAGAGGCAAAACAAAGGAGGGGTGAGGAGGTGAGGGCCGACCACGCCAAGAAGCTCGAGGCCATGACTGACGAGGAGCGGAAGCAGTACGACGAGGAGCGGGCGGCGGTGCGAGAGAAGCGGAAGAAGGAGGCGGAGGAGGCCAAGGCGAGGAAGAAAGCTGCACTCACCGCTCCGCAGTGCGTGGTGATTGACCTTGAGTTTGGCGACCTAATGGAGGAAAAGGAGAAGAAGTCGATGGCGTACCAGCTGGGCATCTGCTACAGCGCCAACTGCAAGGCGGTGGTTCCCGCTCAGATCCACGTCACCGGTCTGGGGAGCGGCATGGGTGGTGTGGTTCGGAAGGTGTGCAGCGGCGTTGAGCACTGGGCGGTGCACATGAGCGACGAGACCTATCTGGAATCACCCGCGCTGGCGGAGCGCAAAACAAACCTGGTGTACCTCACCGCGGACAGCGAACACGAGCTCGAGGACTTCAAGGATGACGAGGTGTACATCATCGGGGGCATCGTGGACAGGAACAGGTACAAGAACTTGACTCTGAATAAGGCCAACGAGCAGGGCATCAGGCACGCGCGGCTGCCAATCAGGGATCACCTCAAGATGTCCGGCACGCACGTGCTCACCGTCAACCAGACGCTCGACATAATACATGCGCAGCTCGAGCTGAGGGACTGGGACCAGGCCATGGACCGCGCTGTGCCCATGCGAAAGAGAACGCGGGAAGATGGCGAGGAGGACGGGGGGGAGAAAAAGGCGAAGGACCAGTAGCATGATAGCATCATATGGCCATAGACGCGATGAAGCAACCACCAAACTCTCGAACTCGACCACGAGCTCCACCTGTCCGCGCTGTGCCAGCTGTCTGAGATCTCTTCGGGGCATCCCCAAGGGGCACCACAGCCGCAGGTTATATTCTTCGTCGGGTGCTACGGTGCTCTACACTTCAACTCGCGCGGCCGCGACGATCCGTGTATACGATGAGCGTCGTCACCGTCGCCGCGATGTGCGTTCCGACTAAGCGGATCTGCCCTCACGCGGGCCGCCGGGCGTCCAGGGGTGCCCGGCGGGTCTTGTCCGTCAGAGCCGCAGGCGAAAATCCCACCTTCCCTGAGGAGGAGGAGGACCTTCCAAAGCCCATCAAGCTCACCCCCGAGCAGGCCAAGGTCGCCGCGTTGGCCTTCGAACTCCTGTACGAGAAGGATCCCGTCGAGGAACTAGAGAGTATGCTCGTCGACAAGGAGCGACCGGAGCTTCGTGCGAAACTGCAGCGAGCTATCGAAGGTGCGTGACCGAGGGCTCCCTCCCGCCACGGACGCCGGAAAAAAAATATCTTCGCTTTTTTCAAATCTTGTCGGCAAGCCGCTGACCCCTTTCCCTCCCTTTCCACCGCAGCTGCGAACGAGGCGTGCAAGCTTGGCGCCACCGTCGAGTGTGCGGCGGCATGGGAGGAGGTTGACGGTCTCGAGGATGCAGCGATGAGGGCGGGCATGAGCCAGAACGCGCCGTCTGCTACGCCTCCCAAGCCCCCCGCCAAAACCTCCACGCCAGACGCCAAAACATCCAAGAAGAAGGAGGACACTCGCATGTCCAACCCCGCGACGAGGGCAGGGACCGACCCCCTCGCCGGCATGAACCCGTGCGGCGCGGGAGAGTGCGAGGTGCCCCAGGGCACGCTTCAGGCGAGGATGGATTTCGAACGCCAGATGGACAGCGGCGAGGACGACGCGGAGGACGACGAGGCGCTCACAGTTCAGATCAGGGACGCGGTTGACGTTGCCATATCTCTGTGCGAGCAGGGTGCCAGCGCGGGGGAGTGCGCTGTGGCGTGGGACGTGGTGGAAGAGTTGAGCTCGGCGAAGAGGAAGCGGAGGAAGCGCGACGATAAGAAGGCTTAGATGTGTATTGAGTTCGCAACATTGTATCGATAAGATTTAATTTATTCCAGACGTTCAGAGGGTGGCTACGCTCTCGGTGATGAGTCTGTTGAGCTTCTCCACGTCATCGGGCTTGCCCAGTCGAAACATCGTGATCTTCTTAACCATCTCCTCCGCCGCGTTGTACAGAGGGAGAATGACCCCGTTCTTCGCCATGGACCCGTCCGGTTTCTTCTTCTCCGTCACTAGCGGTTTTGACATGCCCTTGTACAGGCCCGCGTTGAGCACAGCCTTTCCAATGCTGTTACGGCAGACGATGCGGGCCTTCTTCGTCTTCCCGTCGCTCGCCACCTTCTCCCTGAGCAGCTCCAAGTGGTTCACGCCGTGATCGCCCCACGGGTCTGTGGCCTCCTTCTTGGTGAAGAACTTAACCTTGCACTTCATCAGGCACTCCTCTGTGTCATTCTCGTCGCGCTCCTTCTCCTTGAAGCTCGGGCTCGGCGGCCTCTGCTCCTCGTCCTCGTCCTCGTTACCCTCCGGGGTGCTGGGGGGTATGGTCAGAGGTGAGTGCGTCGCACCGAACCCACCGCCGAACCCACCGAACGCCGGCGCGGGGGCGGATCCTGCCGCGGGCGTGGACGCAGCGCCAAAGAGTGGCGTCGATGATGGCTTCAGCGTGAACGGGTTGTTGGCAGCCTCGGGGAAGGCGAGCGAGGACGTCGCCGCCGGGCCCGCGGGTGCCGTGAACGTGCCGAACAAGGGCGCCGGGGACGACGCGGGTGCGGCAGTGGTGGTCGTCGCGCCGCCGAAGAGGGATGGGGCAGCGGGCGCGGGCGCGGGGGGCACGCCGTTTGTGTGAGCCTCCAGCACATCCTTGAACTCCGATTTGATCTCGGCGATGTGCTTGAGGTAGTCCTCGACACCCTTGGCCCACGACTTCACCGGCCGGCTCGACATCTGGGCTTTTACCCATCTGAGAAATATATGATGGTGAGCGTCAGCTGTATGATCGGCGGGGGCGAACGCGGGTAGGGTAAGATCGAGGGGGGCGATCAGGGGGGAGATTATTAGGGATCACGTACTCGGCGAACTGTTTGTTGAGCTGCTTAAGGTGCGCCCTGCACTTGTCCTCGCGCTTGCCGATGTCCTCTTTACTGCCACCGGTCTGAGCCTTGAGCGCCCTGGCTCCAGCACCCCATTCCTCCTCGTCATCTCCCGCGTCGTTGCGCCGCTTCTTGCCCATAGTGCCTTTAAAAACTGAAGCGGGACAAGCGGGAAATCGTTGGGGAATTCACTTTTCTAACCTGGATTTTATGCCAAAGCGCGTGACAGGGAAGGCATTCCCCCGCGTGCGGAGAGTGTGTCGCCGCAAACTAGCGTGCTCGGAATCATGTTCACCGCCATGTTGAAGCCCGCGTACGATGCGTTCTATAGATCCTTCCTCCAGGTGCGCACCGCGCTATCGGTTCCCTGCCGACGATTGGATAAAAAGTGGAAATCCACACGTCACCTCGACGCGACTGGCCAACACCGAACCTTCCAACTTAACCTTCCCTCCCCATCGCCTCGTGCTCGCAGCTGGTTGAGAGGAATCTTGTGCCCGATTTTTTGCTTCGCCGCGGCATCAGGTTCCTCCTTCGCACCAAGTGCCTGTTCCACTTCAAGAACACTGAGGATCGGCTCAAGCACGAGATGGAGTTCGTGGAAGACCTCCGCCGCAGGCCCTTGGCGGAGCAGACCAAGGCGGCGAACGAGCAGCACTACGAGGTTCCCACGGAGTTTTACCTCGAATGCCTCGGAAAGCACCTTAAATACTCTTGCTGTCTGTACAGCAAGCCCGGGATGACCCTCGACGAGGCCGAGCGGGAGATGCTGCAGAACTACGGCCGAAGGATGAAGATCATGAACAGGCAGAATATCCTGGAGCTCGGATGCGGCTGGGGCTCCCTGTCGCTCTGGATGGCCCAGATGTACCCGCTTTCGAAGATCACGAGCGTGTCCAACTCTACGACCCAGAAGGAGTTCATCGACGCGCGTGCCAAGGAGCTCGGCTTGACGAACCTCACCATCATCACCGCGGACATGGTCACGTTCGAGGCACCTGAGGCTGGCAACTACGATCGCATCGTCTCCATCGAAATGTTCGAGCACATGAAGAACTACGACAAGCTGTTCGAGAGATGCACCAGGTGGCTCAAGTCTGGCGGCCTGATGTTTATCCACATCTTTGTTCACAAGGACACTCCGTACCACTTCGAGGAAGAGTCCGAGGACGACTGGATGTCCAAGTATTTCTTCACCGGCGGCACCATGCCCAGCGACCGCCTCTTCTGTTTTTTCGCTAAGGGTCTGCATCTCAAACAGCAGTGGAGGGTGAATGGCAACCACTACTACAAGACCTGCGAGCACTGGCTCCAGAACCTGGACCGCAGCTACAGGAAGGGCAAGGCTAAGGCGATTCTTGAGAAGACATACGGAAAGGAGCAGAGCGTCAAGTGGTACGTGTACTGGCGGCTGTTCTTCCTCTCGTGCGCGGAGATGTTCAACTACGACAACGGTGAGGGCAAAGGGAACGAATGGTACATCTCCCACTACCTCTTCGAGAAGCCTTGAAGGGGTTGTGACGCCAAAGGTGGATTTCCACTCTCAATAAAATCCAACTCCATTATCAATTGGGTCAAGTACGCTCACGTTCAATATCAGCCAGCTCCTTCGCTATGAGCTCCTGCATCGAGAGCTGCTTTTTCTTATCGACGAGTTGCGTTGGAGCATTGAATTCGTCATCGTCCTCGTCCTCGTCTCCGTCCCCGTCCTGTTCCTCTCCCTCCGCCTTTGGTTTGCGCTCCCGATGCTTTTGCTTGGGTTTCTCTGCCTTCATGGCCCTGACCTTCTGACGGCGCTTCGCCGCCTTGGCGTCCGCATTCCTCTTCCTCCTGAACAAGATAATGGATGAGATAAACTTCAGCACGTCCTCCCGACCGTCGTGGCTCACGGACGACGTTGAGATCATCGACGGAAGTCGGTGCCACTTCTCATCCAGGATCCTGCGCAACTCGTCGATGTTTGTTTCCACTGTAGGCATCCCGGGCTTGTTCCGGTCGCACTTCGTGTGCACGATGGTGAACGGCACGTTGTGGGTGATGAGCCAGTCAGCGTATTCCAAATCCTTTTCCATCGGGGGTATGGACGCGTCAATTAACAGGAGCACGCCTGCCAGGTTGGATCGGGTGGTGAAGTACTCCTTTGTGAACCTATCCCACATCTCGGTCGACTCCTTTGACGCCTTGGCGAAACCGTATCCGGGCAGGTCCACAATCCACCACTTCTTCGCCACCAGATAATGGTTGATATGCTGCGTCGTACCGGGTTTGGACGATACCAACGCCCCACTCTTTCCCTTCGTCAGGAGGTTGAGCAAGCTGGACTTGCCCACGTTTGACCTGCCGATTACCGCAACCTCCGGGAGACCGTCAGGGGGAGGGCAGTCGTCCGCGTCCTCCGTGGCGCTCACGAACTCCACCTTTTGCATCTTCTTATCGTCCACGATGCGCAGCTCCGGCAGCGGCAGAGTCTGCCCCTCCGCACCCACCCTCAGCACCGGCCTGTCAAACTTGGACGAGAACATCTCCTTAGACTCCTCGTCGACGTACCACAGTCCCCCGCTGGCATCGCTCCCCGCGCGTGGAACGAGCTTGGGAGGTCTTCTGGGCGCGCGGGAGGCATTCACCGCACGCCGACATACCCACGGCACTTGGGCCGCACGCCCAGCCGAAACACTCACCGCGACGGATGCCATCCTCGCGACTCTTCTCTGGCGGCGTGATTCCTAGCGAACATAATAAAGTACTCCCGCCCCAGCAGCAGCAGTCAACCACAACGAGAGCTGCCGGCACGACGGCGACCCGGCCTGGAGAAAATCGGGAGAAAAAGTTTGATTTTTGGGAAATTCGCAGAATTCAAGTCGCTTCGTTTTTTTCGGCTCGCACAAGGTGGACGTGCAGGGGGTCGTACAGGTGGTCCACGATGCGCGCGCCGCGATGTATCTGCACGCTGATGAGCCTGGCCCTTTGGTCGAGCGTCAGTGGGTTCCAGAGCGAGCTTCCCGCCACAGTGTGTCCGTTTCGGGACGAGGTAATGAGCCTGGACTACGCGCTGAGCTCGATACTCGTCCACGAGGAAGGGAAGACGGTCCCGTCACAGTTCCGCGTGCTGCAGGAGGTCTTCGACGCGGCGACAAGCGTGTGCGGCGACACATTTCTGTTCTATACTACCGCGGGAGGCCAGACGCTGTTCGCACCTACCGATCAGGCCTTCGAAGAGCTCTTCATCGAACTGAACCGGGGCCTCGAGGAGTTGCTGAGCGACCCGACGCTGCTTTGCGGCCTGGTGCGGTACCACCTCACCGTGCCGTGCACTCAGGTGAACAACGCGCTGTGGGGAAGGTCATGTGGATTCCTTCTGACGAACAATCTGGTCGATGCACAGCCCCTGGAGACTTTGTTCAGCGACCAGGCTCTGAGCGCCGGACTGGAACTGACGGGCGTCGGGTCTGCTTCGAGCCTGCTTTTTGTCGCCATAGCGCAGGAGGTGTCCACCAGGAAGATCAGGATCGATGGGTATATGAAGAGGGGCGCGGATGTCATCGTGCCCAACATCGTATTATGCGAATCGCTAGCGGTGCACGTCGTGGAGACCGTCCTGGTGCCCGCGGCGGCGTTTTATTCGTCCGTCGAGTCGCTCATATCGTCACTGCCGGAGCTGAGCATAACTGCCGAGGCATACTTCCTTACCAAGCCGCTGAGGGACAGCTTGATTGATCCGCAGCCGTTCGGGCAACAGCAAGTCTCCGCGCAGCGATTCTTCCTCGGAGATGTCGTCATCATCCCGCCTCTGATTCCCAGGGGAGATCTTCCCCTTCCTTTCCTTCCCGACGTGGGAATGTGCGAGCCGGGTGTCGTCGTGCCGGGCTTGGACATGCGAACCGTTTTTGCACCCACTGACACAGCGTGGAAGAACTTTTTCAAGCGCGTCGGGCTTTCCAAGGAGCAAGTTTTCAGCGATCCAGAGCTACTGCTTTCGACGCTGCAGTACTCAGAAGTTCTCGCGTCTTTCGAGACGCCTCCCATCAGTGCTGATGGGTTGCTCGCAGGGTCGAGGTTTTTTTCGTACAACCTGTATCCGCTCGAGATTTTACAGAGCTCCGTCGTGCCCGAGCTGCTGTTCGTGCTTCCGATCTTAGGACCCGGATTGGACGTGTTGAATTTCTTTGATCTCATTGTCGACATCACCTGTATCGGGAACAAACGGATTGTGACCATTGAAGGGCAGAGGTACGCGATGTTGGGAAGGAACCAGGCAGTTGTGGTTGCACCAGACTTGGTGGCCTGTGACGGATTGATTCACGTTGTTGACAGCGTTTTGATCACCCCTGCCTTGACTACTCTACGGCAACTGACCCTCAGACCTGAATTGTCGCTTTTTACCCAAATTATCACCAGCCCAGGCAACGAATTATTGGCGAATGATTTGGATGTTGTCGGATCTCCGGGAACAGTAGAGCAAATAGTCAGCGGACTCGCCCTTTTTGCACCGACGAATGCCGCTGTTGCAGGAACTCTCGCATATTTGGTAAGTGGAACTAGATTCGGAATTCCCACACGAATTGTCATTTCCTGTCGCAGGGTTACACGCCAGAGGATATCCTCGTTCCGTACATCGATCCATATATTGCCTTTTTAATTCGCCAACAACTGGCGCAATACCACCTGATTCTGGACCTTGTTCCAAGAGGAGGACTGATTCCGCAGGAAGACTTCCGATTGTGCCTCCTGGCAGAAACTGACGTCTTTGATACACGACTTGCATATCCGTTACTCGCGAAGCCTTGCAACATATTCCTTGGATTTAGCATAATCAAGCAAGTCGGCATTTATATTCAAGGCGTGCGCTCACTCTTTTCCAAAGTGCCACCAGGACTTCCAGATCCGCTCCGGAGCGTTTTTATTGAGGGGAGGCTCAATTTCGGGAGAGTCATCGTTCCGGATCTCGTTTCGTCTAATGGCGTTGTGCAGGTTATTGATACGATGCTCATACCTCCCACCGCTGAGCTAGGATTGACGCTCTATGATCGAATTGCTAGGACCCCGTGGCTAAAGGTGCGTGCAAAATTGTCGGGGAATACGTTTCAGTTTACTCTATCACACATATTGAACTACACAGCTCCATGAAGAAATTTTGTTACTTCTCGGCCTCGAACGCGAGTTTCGCGGATCATGTCTCCCGCCGGGCGATGCTAGCGCGTTTGCGATTACTGATGCGGCATGGTTGGCCTTCTTCGCGAAGCTTGCGTTTTCCAAAGACATGTTCTTGGAAAGCTTCACGGCAATCATGTATGATATCATGCTTTTCTCACTTATTTCTGACAGAGATGAAGTCATTCTTGATCTCGTGAGACTGATTTCGTTTAGTTTTAAATGTTTTGCCGTTAACTTCTCGACGCGCTGCAGGGCGTGGCGCTCGACTACGTATATGCGCCCCTTGAGCCGCAGTACATTTCAAACGCTGAGGTGTTTCCAACAACTTTGTCGCGCTACTGGCAGTCACCTGCGAACCTTCAGTTCCTGAGACATGATTCATATGCAAAGTTAGGTGGATCCCTGATCACGCAAGTCTTTGTTTCCGGTGGAGGCACAAATCAAGCGATGTTCTGGTACGGCGTTGTTCTAATCTTCCATGTCGAACGGGACTGACGATTCGCGCGCGCAGGAATGAAACGCAAGATTTCCAGCATGGCAACAACATGTATCCAGGAAATCAACCGAATGTAGCTCAAATAATTCCACCAGACACTCGAACAGGGCAGCTCGCACTCAACGGAGATCTGCACGTGATAGACAAAGTTCTTCTCCCCAACCCGCGTGCATTCTGTCGTGCTGGCGACTTCGAGTTTTACATGGGCTCCGCGTTTTCCAGCGTGATCGCTTCACAGCAGGACCAATCGGGTCAAGTGATAAATAACATCGTTCCGCGGGCATTTGCGTACGATTTCTGCGACAAACTTCCGTGTACGTATGAGATTCCGGGTCTGTATGGCAGAGCTGGATTTCGGCTCTCAGTCGAGGCGACGGTGCAATTTAAGCACGTCCTTCCGCTTTGCGATCCGTGGTGTGATCCTACGCAATATTGGTGGTGTATTCCGTGCACAGGAATTTACGCACAAACAATATTAACGATCGGAGGGTGTGCTCCGTATCAAACCACTTTACATTGCGGTGGCGCACTTTCGATTTGGGTCACCGATGCCGGTGAAGTGCGTTTCGGCTTTCAAACCTTTGTTGAGAGCTTTTCGCTGCTTCCAATTTTTTTCGGGGGTGGAATGCGGGTGGTTGATTTATCCGTCCCTGCGTTGGGCTTCAAAGCGCACGACAAACAGGTTTTCAAGGTTCTCGCCACTTACGACGGATTGTGTAACTGCACTAAAATTTACGTGAGTTCCGCCCTCACATTTTATTTATTTCTTGATCTCCAATTCTGATTGTTCCATTTTTGTTCTGTTCGATCGTGCAGGTAAACGATAAACTGCGCGGCATTGCTGACCCGTTCGACATGGGTCAGTACGTTTTCCAGCCTTTCGAGAACGTGGCTGGCAACCTACGCGAGAGCATTACGCTGGGTGCCAGCAAGCACTCGCTGACCCCCGTGAATCCCGCGTTGCAATATCCTGATCCAAGCGCTGTTCAGGCGGGTACCGGAGGCATCGGTTCGCTCAACTCCACGGGCCCTAACCTGTACCTGAGTCCCAAGGACTGGTCCGTTCCCGCAGCTGGTCAGTATGCGACGTACCCGGCCGATCCGGTTCTGGCTGGGCGGAACCCGACGCAGGTGTACCTGCCGTGGAAGGGAAACATCATCTCGACGAGCGTCTGGTTCGATAACGGCATCAGACAGGGTATCGTGTACCCGAGTACCTGCATTCCACCACCTTTTGCAGGGCCACCAACCTGATTATTGCTTTCACAGCCATTTGAAAAGTGCATTTTTTTCCCTTTTTTTTGCCATCCTCGAAGATCGCGAAGTGACTGTCGTGACGAACGAACCTGGCTAGTGAAACTGACAGGGAAGTCCTTTCTCTCGGGAGTTCAAACCTGCCAGATCCTGCGGACCGACGCGACTGTTCCTGGAGGGTTCGGCGAGTTGACCGTCGAATTCTCGGCGGCGACTATCCGACAGCTGATAACTGTTCACTGCGCCGGTATTTCCTTCACCTGATTCGACCTAAGCGAAGCAACCCGTGCCGCGGTGTCTTAATTTTTTATGAGTGACCAGTGGCTGGTCGGGTTCGAGGAGGTCGAGGAGCTGGTCGACGATGCGCTCGCCACCATCCGAGAAAGGGACGGCTGCGCGTCTCTCGGAAACCGCGCCGAAGCCGCCAGGCTCACGGCGACGGTGATGACGAAGGCCGTCACGCTCACCTCCAAGCTCGACACACTCGAGGAGGACCTTTCCCACGCAATAGTGACGGAGCGTGAATCTCGTCGTCGTGAGGGCATGCTCAGGGAGCTTCGCGCGTGTTTCGAGGATCTCCAAATTCAAATTGGCGGCCAAGGTTCCCCGGAACCGGTTGTGCTGCCGGTGGAGACGCGCGTGGACGTCGAGGAGGAGCTCGACAACCGCAGCATCCTGCAGCTGCAGAGAAATCTGATGCGAGAGCAAGACGAGGAGCTAGAGGAGCTTTCGAGGGTGGTGACGAGCACCAAGCACATCGGACTGGCAGTCGGAGAGGAGCTCGACCTTCACGCCAGACTGCTGGACGACCTGGAGGACGACGTGGAGAGGAGCGGGTCCATGATCCGGCGGGCACACGCACTCGCAAAGGCAGTGTACGAAAACTCTGGAGGCGGGTGTAAATTCTTTCTTTTGTCCTCTGTACTTGTGGCGGTGCTGGTGAGTCTCGTCATCCTGATCGAGAAGACGAAACAGTGAGGAAGAGTCACATGGTGGAGGGAGAATTAGACGTGATCTAAATAAGTTAGTCTATTAGCGTACAACAGGTCACTTGCGCCAACACATCATTGTGCGCGGCCCGGGAGGTCAGTACTCGCCCTGCTCCTGTCTGGCCCACTACTCGGGTGTATCACCACCATCTCCATCTCACGGTTTTCACGTCTTCCTGCGGGGTTCTCCTCAACGCTCACCACTCCATCTTCCGCATCCTGCACGATGAGCTTCGCCGCCATGGAGACATTCTCTGTCAACTCACCAGAACCTTCGTCGACCAGCGGAGGGTTCTCAACAACCACCACCAGGCGGCCCCGCATGGGAATTTCGACGCACCCCTCATTGTCGTATCGGAATAGTTGCTGCGCTTCTGACATATGTTCGTGTAGTGTGGCCTTGAATATTTGCGCCTCGTATACCTTCGGTGGCGGAAGCTCTATCTGGATGCCAAGCTGAGCCATCCTCCCAGCGACAGCTTCCAAGTTCCCAAGCTCAGACGGGTCCATGGGAAGCCAGGAGAATTCCCCTTGATCCGTGTTGAATGGATTGGGCAGCCTCAACCGGAAAGCATAAGATATCGACACACACAGGATCATGTCCACGAGCACGTTAAACAGGTGCCCAACCCACGGGTAGTCCTTCAGGAACAGGAGCACCATCTCCAAGAAAATCTTCACGCAGATGAACGCAAACATAATGAGCTGAAGTCTTCGGTACATGATCGCCTTCACGTTTGCAGGGGTTCCCTCCGGGTCGATGTCAGCCTGTCTCAGGATCATTATCTGCATCTTGAGTTCCCGGATGTTCCTTGCCACACAGCTAAGAATTATCGCCACGATGGTCATGTAAAGGATGGCAAGCGCGAAGAAGCTCAGGTTGCCAAGCTGGTACAACTTGTACGACAGCGTGAGCACAATCAGCAAGAGGATGCTCGTCACTGTGCTCTGGACCTCGGGAAGAGGTAAGTGCCGCCGCGTGATGAGCCAACCCCGGGCGATCAGCATCAGCGCCCCAAATGTCGCGGCGTTGTTTGCGCAGTCCGCGAAAACGCCCGCCTTCCTGATCCAATCCGGCAGGTATCCTATTTTGCTCACTGTGTCCCACCTAACCATGGCCACAGCACACGCCAGCATCTTAAACAGGGGCACCAAAAGCATGATCTTGTGCAGCGTTGTGATGGTCGCCGAGTGCAGCCACTTGAACCAAAACATCTGGACGAAGCACAGGATGGTCCACACAAGGAGAAATGACAGGTACAACTGCGGGAGCTGCTCGTGCCCAAAGTCCAGGTGTTCCCCACCCGGATTCATCAGCGTGTAGTCTGCGTGTAATTCCGCGGTTCCATGGCCGCAGACAGCGAAAGCCCACTCATACATCTTCCTGGTGAGCATCGTGACCTTGTATTCATGAGGTCCACCCTCTTGAATCTCAACCACTTCGCAGTTGCTCCTCACCGTCGAGTTCTCGTACGCAAACTCCGAGGCGCAGTGTCCCCCAGCCCTCACCTCGAACTCGGACATCACCCTCTCCGGACACCCGATGATGTGCACGTCGAGCGGGGAATCCTGGTAGTTGTTGCTCTCCGTGAACGTCACGCTGAACTCGGCGGTGCCCCCGGCTTTGAACCCGAACCTTTCGAATCGCCGCGTCTCCCCGCCGTGAGCGTAGATTCTTGGGCTGACCGAGTCAACTATGGCATCCGTACCGGCCACCAGGCACGCGAGAACCACCGCCACGAGCCACCCGTGCGATGGCTTTGCCGTCATAACCTTCACCTCGGGAGAATCGCAACTTCTTTCCTCCTCGCCGGCGAAACGAAATTCCTCCGGGACAAGTAGATCCGGGCGGCTGCGACCTTGCACCCCTGATGGAGCTAGCTCTAGCTACGTTGGGTCGACAACCTCGGGTCGGACCGCCAGGCTCGGAGGTAGCGCCGGGCGCGAGTGTGGCGTGGAACACACGAGCAGAAGTTCCAGCGTGGCGGTCTTGTCAACTAGAGCTAGTGTTGGTCTCAGTGTTTATTTTAACCTGGCAGCCTTGGTCAAGAACAAGCTGGACCCTGACGCGCCGCGAGGATGACGTCAGGCTTCCATCAGCTGGGCGAAAGGTAAACTAACTAACTTAATCTCTAGTAGAGGCGGGCTCGGCAGACAAGAAAAGGATAGTCTTATGACCGCTCATCTCAACAGCCCTCTTGACAACACAACAAAGAAGACGTGGACATGCATCACGCCGGCGTAGGCTGAAGGTGAGGTCGGGCCTGGCTCTGTCGTCCTGGCGAAGGAAGGGCACGAGGGAATGCGTTTTGGTCGAAACATCACCGCACGCGTGTCCGGCACTGGAGAGAACAACCTCTGACTGGATGTATTTAGTGTTAGTACACGCAGCGGCGGTCATCAAATCTCAAGCATATCAGCCTGGGTCCCTGTCGAATCATTTCGACGTTCAGGACGCGGCGTCACCGAGGCGAGAGTCTCGCGCCTGCTGCCGAAGAAGTCGCCAGCATGTGAAGCCAGCGGCACGCCCTATGAGTGATTCAAAGGGCGTTTACCGTCCTCAGCCTCCCGTATTTACCACCCTCTTCGTCGGTTGATGCCCGCGAGAGGCATCCGGAGCTAGCGGGTTCCTTTCGCGGAGCCTCCTGAACGGGTCGTCCTTGTCGTCCTTGTTGGGCTTGGGCTTGGGCTTGGGCCGCGGGGAAATTTCGTCCGCCCCCGTCCCCAGCCTGTGTCCACGCCCCCTCACCCGCGAGCCCAGAGCCCGCAGCTCCTCCGCCTCTCGCGCCCGCCTTTCACGCTCTCTCGCCGCGTGATCTTCGCTCGCGCGTTTGAACGCCTCTGCCTGCCTCTCTCTCGCCAGTTTCTGGCGCTCGGCATAGTCGATTTGACGCTCACGGGTGGGTTGCCGGGAGAGGGACCGGGCGCGACGAAGCATTGGCTCCGCGAGGTTCGTCCACGTGAACATGACCACGCACATCGTCGCCACGGCGGTCCACCCGTTAACCTCTAACCAATTCCAGACCCGACCCAGCGCCGCGTGCACGGCCGTCGTCATTTGGAGTACCGGCGCTCCGAGGAGTGGACTGCTTGAATAACCAAACACAAATTTTGGTGGTTGCAAGCTATGAAGAAGCTCTACGAAGGTACATATATCATAATGGTGTGAAGTGACGTAAAGTGGTG
>CEPC01030618.1_pt1 | contig 50586 bp, 5 predicted proteins | sample 530651 | NCBI WGS metagenome assembly CEPC01 (sample SAMEA2620828, study PRJEB7988) | marine metagenome | biome: marine biome (ENVO:00000447); feature: deep chlorophyll maximum layer (ENVO:xxxxxxxx); material: "saline water (ENVO:00002010), including plankton (ENVO:xxxxxxxx)" | depth 65 m | reverse complement strand
AATGGCGTATTCGTCAACTGTTGGGGTGCATGGGCGCAGTGCGAGACTCCTCGCTGAACCCAGCATTGAGAATTTGACAATGCACATATAATGAGTAGAAAATTCATTACACCTTTCTGACAAAAATAAAGAAAGATTGTCAGTCGCCTTGATTTGCATATATAAATGTCAGTGCATCGGCAGAACAAGGGTTCTATATGATTTGGCATCCACACCCGCTGCGTCCCAACGGGAAAAATATGTTGAATATCACGCGATTGGTTTTGATGTTGGCGATTTGTGCTTACGCAGATGGTCAGACGATTCAGGGTGAATGTGCCGGTACACAAACGATTAACAATGAAGTAACATATTGCTGTGCCCCCAACTGTGACCTTCGTAATGGGCAATGTACATTTAACAGTTACGGGACACCATATTGTCCAGCCCAACCAGGGTATCAATGTGAGCCCCAGTTCTGGAAGACATGTAATTGTCAAAAAACCGGCTGGTATGGAGACGGTTCTTGGGTCACCACATATTACAGAATTATAAATCATTACAGTGAAGACTATCTTGATGACACAAAATGCCTCTATGACTACATGGGACAATGGTATCCCGATTGGCCTGGATACCAATACCACTGGCCTGTTCATCCCAAAATTACTGAATGTCCGATTGGTACATATTCTTCTATTGCCACTCTCTCATCAGGGACCACTAAAAACGATAACCAGTGCCAATCCTGTGTAAATGGTGCAAGCAGATTTGCGTCCGTGTCACAAGAATGCGGGTACTGCCCTGCTAACAGTCACACACCGCAAAACAAACGCGCTCCTCTGGTTGAATTTGAATACGATTATGAAAATTATAGATATCATTACGATCAAGCAACGATGTGTGGATGCAATGCTGGATATGAACCGAAAATTTTTGAGAATGGAAATGACGTACCCGACCGTCAAGAATGTGAGCGCTTGTACTCAAATAATGAAAATTTACTCACTTGGTGCTTGTCAGAGTTTCGTTGTATTCAATGCACCACAGGCAAATTTGCTCTTCAGGAAACACACCAAAATTTTGTTATAGGGAATGGCTATAATTGGATTGATGGGGGCACCCACAGCAACATAGCACAGGTAAGAAGAACAGATGGGAAGAGATCGACATGCGAAAACATTGGCAGTTGTCCAGGTGGACAATCCAGATTCAAGCCGACGTTACAAAATAGCGTAATAGTGCAGACAATAACCTACTCTGTGACGACAGGAACTACTCCAGATGGCAGAAGTCAGGGAACATGTCATCCGTGTCCAACTAATTACTACCGTGAACAAGGGTCAGGACAAAATGATTATGACGCACAGTGTGTACAATGCCCGTCAAATTCTCAAGCATATTATGCTGTGACAGTGAGTGCTAACGGTCCATCGTCACCGTCAGGTTATAACACCCACAAAAGTGCCTGTGTCTGCAACAGCGGGTATGAAACTAAAAATTCCGATTATAGTACGTGTCACATATGCACAGCCGGAAAATACAAGGCGGCAAGGTCGACCTGGAATGGAGGTACCGGACAAACAGGAGAACTTTGTCTTGATATCTATGGGTGTCGTAGGGGCATGTCGAAATGGGACTCTGTGAATAACAGATTTACTTGGAATGTGAATTGTATCAGATATAACGCTCGTCAAGGGTGCATACAAGCAGGAACTTGTCAAATATGCGACGATAATCACTATCAGGCTGTTGATGGACAGGCGGTGTTTAATGCTTACCTTACCACGTGCAGTGAATGCCCTTCCAATACGCAATCATGGTTTAGCGGAGCTGAGAAAACAAATAGTCATCTGAATACCGACAGAAGTGCCTGTGTCTGCAATAAAGGGTATGAAGGACTTATCCTTGCCCATAGTGGTTCGTGCACTGAATGTCTTGCTGGAAAATACAAGACACAAAGGTCGAACTGGAATTATGCTCTCTCACAAACAGCCACAAGTTGTACTAATTGTGAAAATTACAAAGTTATCACATCGACAAAAGCCTCTCTTTCAAGTGGCAGTGGAAAGTTACAGGCTAGCCCAGTTCAAACCACTAATTCAGAAACTTGGGTACATGATACTAATGGAGTGGGGTGCATGCGGTGTGGACCGGGCTTTAGAGGCAATCAGCAAACGGCAGCAACTACTTGTAACCGTTGCGGAGCAGGAACATATGCAAGCAAAACTGGTGACAGCAGTTCAACTCCATCAACTTATGTCGAAACATGCTCTGAATGCACCAATTATCGAGTCTTCACCGGTATATTTGCCGCAGATCAGGAAAGAGAGAAAGATTTTGATTTAAACAATGTTTTCAATTATGACGATACCCCCGGCTCCGCTGCCGTCGGCTGCCGGCGTTGCAAAGTAGGCTTTGTAGGCGGAAAATTAGACGTCAATGGAGACTTTGACGAGAATTATAACGGAAGATCCGGAACAAAATGTCAGCATTGTAAAGCCGGAAAGTTTGCAGAGAGGACAGGGGCTCCTGATTTGGCCACAGAATCGTATACAGAGCAATGTTCCTCGTGTGCCATTGGAAAATTTTCACTCATTTTGCAAGACGAATGCAGTATTTGCGATCCTGGATATCGGACATTGGATGAAACGGGCAGTGCCGATTGTATCGCCTGCCCTGCCGGAAAAAAATCAACCGATCCACCTTCGCATCAATGCGAATCGTGTTTGGCGGGCAAATTTTCAGTCCTTGCGAGCCATCAATGTTTTGATTGTCCAGCGGGAAAGTATTCCGACGCAGAAAATTCTTTATGGTGTGACCTGTGCGACGCCGGTAAATATTCATCTGTTGCAAGTGATGGCGGTTCCACGGCTAATTCATATGGGCCGAGAACAAGCTGCGAATGGTGCGACGCCGGAAAGAGGTCGACCATACCTCCCAGTGACGAGTGCCATGATTGTGCCGCTGGTAAATACTCTGGAGAGGGGGTGGAACAGTGTACAGATTGCCCGGCGGGGGAGATGTCCGGCCCCGGGAAAAGCGATTCTTGCGAAAAATGCGCAGTCGGAAAGTATGTAGACTTTGAGAGGGCTACGGTCTGCTACGAGTGCGTGGCTGGCAAATTTCAACATGAAGAAGGTCAGACCACGTGTGAATTTTGCGACAGTGGGCAGTTTATGGCAAAAACTGAAACCTCGGGAGCTACTACCACGTGTACCACCTGTCCCGCCGGAACGTACATGGAAATGATCAATTTTACGTATTCTCAGTCCCTTGACTTCAATACAAATGCACAGGATAACAATTCGTCGACCCTCAATGCGTTTAAGCAATTGTTCACGCTTGATGAAGTGAATGAAGGTTCGGAAGGTAACACTCGATTCATCCGTGTCAAAATGAAAAGGGATCGTCATTACAAATCCACCAAAATGATGTACGCGGCGTCGGCTCAAGTCATGAAGGTCGGAGCGGGAGGGGTGAAACTCAAGCGGTCGTGTTTACAATATGGACACGAAATTACCTGTGATTCAGAACACGAGGTACCACTCAAGGAATGTGCATTAGACGCGTCCGAGGCGTATTGGACAAACCTTGTTATGTCAACTCAAAATACTGGTGTTGTGGGTTGCATGAGGCCGAACACGAAGAAAGAGTGTCAACTGGCCATTGACCGAGAATATACCTTTAACAATAGTGATGATAATTTGAACCCCTCTGAAGCGCTTTTAGGATGCTACTGTTATGAAACGGGAACACAGAGGCATGAATGTTACTTCAAGCATTTTGACTCGTACAACAATGATCATGATGATTCCATGTATGATACTCAAAGCGGGCGAATAACTCGGCCCTGTCTTAACAAAAAATCACTGAACACCACGACATCGATCGAAATTTACACCAGAAACTCGTCAAACGCGTGGCAAAACGCAAATGCAGCGCAATATTTGAGCGAGAATCAATTGAAAAATTTTCTCAATGAAATTCGTACAGACGGACAGAGGTTCACGCAAGACTGTCAGCAAAAGACTGAAACAGAGTGTAATGATGACAGTTACAATTTGGATATCAACTGTGAGAATAGAGGAGTTTGCGCTTTGCGGAAACAGAACGCCTGGGGGGAAATAGACGCCAATTGGATGTTCATTGGAAATGACGACGACACATATACTTTTGGAAATATCGAAACCAGCGCGCCTGACGGCGCCACAAAATATTATTTTTACGAAATCGTAGATGTCCCGGTTCACGAAACAGATACGGCATTGAGCAGAACTTGCCAGCCTTACTCTCTGCAGGCTTGTGTTGCGTCTATGACTCAGTTGAGTCTTTCTAAGCTGGAATTGACAAACGACGCCCTGGGATGCCGCTGTGCGTCTGATGATTGCAAATACGGAGTTGAAACTCCAGAAGGCACCTTTATTCAGCAGACAGAATTTGAAAATGGGTACACGCCCCCTCAAGGACATGACTGCCACCGAATCCCTGTTTGCCGCGACATGCCAGCCATGCTCATCTCGCAAAAGCCACCCGTTAACACCCTAGATGCGTCAGAAGAGGACGCATACTTTATCATGGAATTTTTCAAAACACACGATGGTGCTCAGTGGCCTGAGGTCCAAGTTGAAATCGAGATAGCGCCGTACACTGACGGAGAGCATCAAAATTTCTTCAGTTTGGAAAAGAGTATTACTCGGGATTATCATCCATCTTGCTTGGTTTGTCAGGAAGGGACATACTTCAGCGGTGAAGCCAGCAATCCAAACAAGGCAACATATGTCGGGGGCAACGGGGATTTGTGTTTGGAATGCGCAGTGGGCAAAATCATAGCCCTGGGGGGCGCTGGAGACGCCGTGGCGTATCCGTGGGACCACGACGGCGAGGAAGATTGTGTCTTGTGTGTGGACGGAAAGTACCAGGAAAACACAGGACAAACAAAGTGTACCGACTGCCCGCCGGGTTCCATGCAGCGTGACTTGACATTGTCTGGAAAGAAAAGTAAAAACAAATGCCTCGCATGCCCGCCTGGCATGTACCAGGATGAGCCTGGAGCAATTGAGTGCAAATTTTGCCCTGCCGGAAAATCAACCCAGCCCAATTATTTCCTGTCGGACATTTATGGCAATTCTGACCAGACTCAGCTTTGGAGTCAAGTCAATGGCATTTCTAAGTGTGTTGAATGTCCTGCTGGCAAGTTTCGAACTCATGGCGAGACACAAGAGTGTAGCCCGTGCCCTCCAGGGTCGTATACGGCGAATGCTGGCAATGTTAGGTGCGCACTGTGTCCTGAAGGAAAGTACTCTAGAGAAGCCGGGCTGACAAGCAATGTTTTTTGCACGCAGTGTGGCGAGGGTAAGTTTGCCTCTCTCGATCGCTCAAAATGCTCACAGTGTGGTCCTGGAGAGTATAACGTTTTTGGAATTTGCGTCGAGTGTGCGCCTGGGTTGTATCTGAGCAGTGAAACTGAAAGGTGCGAACAGTGTCCGAAAGGGAAGCACGCCCCAGATTCGGGACATACACAATGCGTGCCATGCGCAGTTGGCAAGTACTCGGTTACGGAAGGTAGTGTGGACTGTCTATTGTGCGATCGAGGACAGCAACATTCAGAAAATTTCATGGGGTGTGTTGATTGTGAGACAGGGAAATACAATCCTTATCCTGGACGCGCCTGCCTCGAATGTGAACGTGGCAAGTTCAATGCAGAAATGGGAGCTCATGGCTGCCGTCTTTGCCTTCCTGGAAAATATGCAGACTCGCAAGGTGCTCTGAGCTGCGACATTTGTCCCGGTGGAAAATTTCAAAGCGATCCGGGGAAGGCGGAGTGCCATTCTTGTGACAATAATGATCAAGTCGCCCTTCCATGGGCCTGCTTTGAATACAATGAGAATGAATGCCGCGATGATGAATACAAAACAGCTTCCTGGGATCAATGCGCCTTGCGCCCTGAAGAGATTATTCAACGAAAATGCAGTCCGTTTTACAACCACACCTGGGATCTTGCAACAGACCTTTGCACGACAGAAGAACGCCTGAACACGTTTCTAACCGATCCGGCGTACATGCCTTTGAAATGGGCGCACTATCCGTTACAGGGTGTGCAGGACGGCGTCAGACCTGAACCACGGTTCGGCGTGGCGACTTCCCATACCATGGGTCACAAGTTCCGACTGGTCTCGTGGGGCGTGAACAGCGTCGACTTGTTTTTCGTGAACTCCACGAATCAGCTTCCTGAATTAGAAGACGGCTCGCGACAATTATCCTTTGTGAGGATTGACCAGGACACGCTTAACTTGGCCGAGAAGAACATCACTGGCGTGTCCTTTAGTGCGGCGGATCGATATTTGAAAATACGTTTACAACCATTGGGCATCATGATATTCACCGTCGGTGATCAGCCAGAGTTGTATTTTGCACACGAAAACGCCAGTGATGCTGTATTTCAGCCAAACGATGAGCAATTGTTCTTAAATGTCGATGAGAATGTGGAACTGCGTTCTGGGGACTTTTTCACAGAGAAAATCGAAATTTCGGTCGGGGTTGACTGCTCTGTTCAGTCCATGAAAGGCGTGCTGCCTTTCAATCTGCAGTTTGAGGTGCACGTTGAAACAAGGTGCAGCAATAATAGGCTGGAAACACAGGTTATTGTGTATGACGACATGTCCACAAATTATGTGGTGCATCCAAATCATGAGCGGCAACCAGACGCCAAAGGCAATTTTGAAATCATTGAAGTGTTTAACAGCAGCAACAGCGTCGAATTCAAGAATTCTGACACCGCAGAATATATTGTAGACACGATATACAAAGAACTTCCGATGCCCAGAGACATTGATCTCCAGCCCGGAATCATCCCCAAGTCAAGTTCCGAAGAGATGTTGACTTCACAAAAAGAAATGCTCAGTGCTATGTTTAAAACTGAATATCTGAGCACCAAGGTCCAACGTCTCGATGAGCTGGGCATTCTGCTCATGTTTTCGCGGAACGAGAGCATGCTTTTTGCGGTCAGGGATGGCGAACTTGACGCGTCCTGGGTCTTCAACGTCGACGGCGAGGCCAGTGAGTTCATTATCAGCTTGCAACTCCACGGCGAGTCTTTGTTCTTGCAAACCAGCTTTGGCATTTATCTGGTGAATGTACAAACGGGGCAACTGCAATCACGATTTGAAATCAACGGTGCGCAATTTTACGAGATGCAATTTGTCGCCGATCACGTCCTGTTTCATTGGAAGTGCGGGCATGGGTCTTTTGTCAGCAATGAAGCCCGTCGCGCGTGCCACTCCGCATGCCCCCAGGGCCTGACGTGCGATGCCTCGTGTGACGCCAATGAAATTGCAATTTTTTCTGCGGTGATATCGCACAACTTGGATAGCAGCTTGGTCGTAGAAACAACAGATTATACATGCTCGGAAATGTGTCAGCGGAATAATCGTCTCTGTGTGTACTCCAAGTTGCTGAGTGAAGACGATAAGGCTTTAGAATTTGAGGAGGTCGAAAAAGATGGAAGTGGCTGCGAAGACGACCCACCAAGTGATCCAACCAAGCGGCGTGACTGTTTTTGTGACGGTGAAACCTTTGTGAAGCAGATGGTGGACTACAGAGAATCTGAATTTGCAATGGAAAGGGCAGGCGGGTTTTCTGTTGTGTCCGAATTCCGATGCAATGGCGAAGACGAAGCCAGCATCTTGAAGTTGGAAGGTAACAATGATCACTCCATCCACTTGTATGCACAGACGATGCAACAATCTGGCAAGGCCATCCTTCAATTCTCTTCCGGAGAAGTTGAGTGTGAGTACCAAATCGACGGGCTTCAAGTCAGAAATTGGTATCGTGTTGTCGCCTCCATTGACTTCAAGAGCGAGAAAAAGGTGCAAAGTTTTTTCCTGCAGGATTCGTTGGTAGGCCAGCGGTTGGAATTCACTGAATCAGGATGCAACATTCCTGTGTCTTTCAACCAGAACCTAGCATTTACAGCACGACTCGGCAGCGCGGCGGGCAACTTGAACATTGCTGGCTTGTATGCATTCGATCGGGCGTTGACAGAGACTGTAAGTAATCAAATACTGCAAACTATCAAGATCGGTGCGCGTGACGATTCCAGCTCCCTGAGCATGCACTGTGAGACGTGCCCGCGCTCGCAGATTTCGACACCAAACAGTGTCGGGCCTGCATCTTGTGGCTGTCGGGTAGGAGAATACGGACAGTGCGTCAATGTCACTGGGGATCTCAAGTTTTATTCTGATGGAAATTGGCAGACAATCTCGGGCGATGTGATAGAGTGCCCTGGCGAAATCTTCACGCCACAATCAAGTGTTTGTAGCAATGGAAAGCACTTTTCCGATTATTTCCTGTTCAACGGGAATTGCTTCGGCGAGGATGACGAGATCGTTGATGATGAGCTAGTTCCTCGAACAGTCAAAGAAGTTCTTGGAAATAACAAATACAATGTAATTCAAGAAGGCGGAAGCACAGTAGAGCTTTCAGCAAGTGAAATGGGCTACCGCATACAAAACGCCCATCAATTGCGACAGTTTCTTCGCACATCCTTCGTCACCAGAACTGACTTCATCTGCAAACCAGGGCCATATGACAACAAAGTGCGTGCCGGCAGTGTTTCCGAGAACGAAATTTTGGCGCCATGTGATTCTAATGAGTATCTCAACTATCTTGCCCGGAACAAAAAATCGTGCGAAATTGATACAGGGAATATATTCTCCAAATCAAGAGAAATTTTGTTTGCCGAGACATGCGCAGAAGAAGGCGAATACTGCTTTTGTCATGGCGCATTGAAATACAACAGCACCGCTGGTGATAAATCGATCACGAGCAACTCTGGTGTTTTGCATTGCAGTGGACAAGACCTTCTGGATTATGCAGGTGGGCCTTGTGAATGTGTCGGTCATCTAAGCGGATGCCTGTGCACGGACGACTATAGATGTTCTTTCCGCGAAGGCACGGAACAAGAGACGGAGTTGACCTTTGAAATGCAAAGAGACCACTTCCAGCCGACAATTCAGCCGACCTGCACATCTTGCCCCGAGGGCAAGACATCTCCGCCCGACAGCATCGGACTCGACGCTTGCACATGTGGCCCAGGCGAATACTACGGCAGCGCATCAGACAAATTTAGGCTATTGGACCGCCCCTCTGCCTACGATATTGACGGTGGAGGCTGGGAACTCGTTCGCCGTGTAAAAGCTGGAAGCCATTGGCATCCTGTCGCGGACAACTTTGCGGGTGTTGACGTCTATGGTAACTACAGCGATGATGAAACATCCGACGAGACATTTTCCAAGCGGTTTGACACGTTAACAACTGATGACGACACGGAGATTTTGCTTGCAACGGGCGATGCTCAGTATTGGCTCATTACGCGCGTCAGGTATTTGAGACAGTCGACGAACAATTTTGAGAATGTCGCGGCCGTACGAACCCGTTTCAACGCTAACTGGCACGCGATCAAATGGGACTCGCGCGTCGGGTATGGTGAAGATCAGTGGATTTCAATGAATAACATGGATCTGATCGACCTGAAAAATGCTTGCTATCAGTGGCCAGAAGAAAGTCACCGGTGCCCTGTCACCGCAAGTTCACAGTCCGATCACAGCGATCAGGATCCCACTTTGGCCACTGATGACAACGAAGAGACGTTTTGGGAGGGTGCAATGAATCACGACCAATGGCTGCGGGTGGACATGGAGTATTCATATTTTGTCAAGCGCGTGAATGTTACCACGCCATCAATTCTGAACGATTCTTTGAAGATTTATATTGGCGATTATGAAGATGCCACAGACTGGCGCAGTGGTAAAACTTGCAAAATGACAATCATTGACAACGCGCCCGCGTCGAATGCCTCGAACGGTTTTGTTGCTACCGCGTCTGCGTTCAATGCCCTGACTGGTACCACGGTCAACAACGCGGGCGGGTCAAATGCTGCCAGTCAGGAATTTGAATTTCGTTGTGATCTACGCGGTCGATACGCCTACATTTTCTTTGATCCAGACGACGCCGCGACTACCAAGAAAATCTACGAAGTGAAAATTTTAGGGTACGATGCCAACAATGACAGGGCTTCAGAGAATTACTTGCACCCTCATATTTTGTATGGTGACCACGGCTCCCATGACCACATTGACCTGGTGCAAAAGCACACGGGTGCCAATGTCTTTGTGCGGAATCCTAGACGGTCTTGTAAATCTGACCTGGAACAAGTGCAAGTGTTCAAAGAAAACAAAAAGTCTGAGTGTCTTGCCGGAGAATACGCAGACTCATCTCTGGTCCTGTCTGAGGATGACATTGTGTTTCAGCAACAAGATGAGTTGTTCAGGCCCCTCGCCCCCATTCCAGTTTCTCTATCGTCATCTGGACTAACCGTTGTGACCCGGGTCATGTTTACTGCCGAATGCCCAGCACAATCATGTTCTGTATTTCAGTTTGGTAATTTTGAGAACACTAATTTGATGCGTCTTCGCATTGAAAACAAGCACGTCACACTGTCAATTGGCAATGAAGATTTGCAGGGCCCTGAACTCGATTACGCAAAGTGGTACAATGTCATCATTCGGGTTGATTACGGCTCCCATCAGCAGCATCTGTTTGTTTCCGACTTCAATTTCAGTGACATATACGATAGAAACAATACCATCACCGCAGATGTTAGTCAACTCAAACAGAATCTGCCACGCAATTTCTTAAACGACGAAAACGACCAGTTCAACCTTCATGTGGGTGGCTTCCATGTCTTTAGAGATTTCATTGAAATGGACCACGCAAAGCAGATAGTGTCCGGCATCCGAATCGGCGGAACGGATCATGGCGTCAAAGATCACGGTGTGCGGTGCTCAGAATGTCCACAGGGTTATACTTCGCTTGAACAAGGAGCGTCTGGCATTCAGGATTGTTTTAAAGATTGTCCGTCTGACGAGTACGCTGACGCGGAAGGGTGGCGCGTCATTGCCCAAACTTACATTCCCAGCCAGGAGCCTTTTGTCAGGCACGCAAAGAAACCGCCATTTCAGTTCATCAACGACAACTTTGCCGACTTTGCCGATGCTACCCATGTCAAATACGAATGCACGCTGGGCCGCGAGGGAACAAAGGATAACCAAATTTCGTCTTACGAGCGCATTTTTGAAATTAACGAGGCCAGACAGGCCTGCGGCGCAAAGCTTTACGATTGTGGGAATGTTTTGCAGTCACCGTTTGATTTTTGGACCGCCGCTGACAATTCTGCGAAATTCAAACTGGAAATCAATAAAGTCACATGCATGATTGGAGAGGACACGAATCACAGGTTTGACGACCCGACTTTGGGAATGTGGGGGCGCGTGTCCGTCATCAGGCACACTGATTCACCGGATCTGCTGTCTGCGGAAGGCAAGTCTGTGTGCATGATTTGCGAGTCCGGAAAAACCTCAGAAAGTGGACAAAAAGAGTGCCGCACAAAAGATGTGGCCGTGGATACCGACGTGGAAAGAATCGATAATAAATTGCCAACAAACTGGTATCAGCGTTTTATGGCGTTTCCTCTGGAGTCCTTCACCACAGAGAAATTTTACACGCCGCCACTGAGCAAGGAGAAACTGGCCCTGAAGCAACATTTCGACGAAGTGTACTCCTACTTTGATCACAACCTAACGCACTATTACAAGATGGAGGAGTTCAGCCTCGTCGGTGATTTCTTTCCCACGTTTCAGTCAGCCAGGTACGAGAAAACCAACACAGATCATCAGCACTTTGGGTTCTTTGGGTACGAGAGCTCGGCTGTCTTTGTGATTGATGAGGATTGGCTGCTGGCATTTGCAAAACTGGAGAAAATCAACAGTGAAAAACAAGGAACCGGGAATTTTGACCCATTCTTGATTCTGAGACACGCAAAAACTGGTAAGCAGGCATTCCAACAAATCAGTTTTGCGGATCAGTTTACGAACCATGAAATTGACCTGATCTCCAACCTAGTGAGTTTCAAAGGACAGTACGGTTTCGATTACGTTGCCGCAGCGTTCCGAAAACAAAATTGCGAATCGGTGGCGAATTGCGCTTTTCTGCAGACGACGAGGTTAGTGATGGACAGAGATGACCCACAGCTATACTTTCAGCACCTGCATGACATGGTTTTTAACCCGCAAGACAGACAAGATCATGACCTGTTGAATTCGTGTGGTGAAAATGGAGACTCGCAGTGCTCATCATATTTTGATTCAGCCCGAAAACAACGGAGAATCGACCTCGAAAAGCCTTGTAGTGTATCACAGATTGTCTTGGTGTCAAATAATCTATGCGGGCAGAGTCTTTGGCTGAGTGATGACGATGTACTGGATCAAGAAAGTGACCTGCAATGTGTTGAATCGCCAAATGGAGGTGACGGAAAGGCAGTCTATAACTGCGAAAATGCCCAGGCATACCGTTTTGTGTTTTTGCTGTTGTCACTTGATAATTCTGGGTATGGAAGTCAAGGGGAATTTCAATGGAGAAGGTACCAGAGCACAAGAGATTGCAGGGATCACCTTCGCGAAGGACAAATTCCTCTTTTAAATAATGACAATTGCGAAGAACAATGCGAAAGATATAAAGAAATTCCAGGGAACAAGCAGTCTTGCAACCATGCAGTGTCAGCCACATCCGTTGGGTTTGTTTTAGCTAAATCAGGTAGTGTACATAATTTAGCAACAGCCACTTCGCGTTGCGTTTGTATCACGGATCGAAACTGGAAAAGCAAATCGTACGAAAATGGAAATTCTGTTTATGAAGATTCTCAAGGTTATTTAACTGATCGTTGGCACGGTACGATCTACATGTACTGCCAAGACACCCGTAATCTGCCAATGCAAGTCGTAGGCAAGCGTGCGATGTCGACGACGACCCCAACCAAGCTCAAAATCGTGGCAGCCCCTGAAAATGACGGCAAACTCGTGCTATTCCAGAACAACCTTGTTGCTGTGATGCATCCTGAAGACAACTCCGCGGTGACGCCAATCTGGCACGATCTGACATACACGGACGGAGACACGATTGAGCCATGGGCGATGGATTATGACGCTACAGTTTCTACAAGCATCAAATTCACAATCTTTCATCAAAAAGTAAACGATGCGTCCTTAGTGTTGGCCCATGGCGGAATCCCACCTCCAGGCATGTGGAAAACAGTGCCAAACGAGCTGTCAGGAGACAGCGACCCTCTATATTACGGAATAGGATCTCAGTCGACTTCTAAAGCATGCTTTGATGCGCACGCGGGACAGCAGAGGGAAATTCGGTTGCAAATCGCATCCAGTGCAACAAAACGAGTTTGGGGTGTTGTGACCACCGGTATAACCAAGTTTGAGTTGTTTAGCAGTAAGGATGGGGTGTCGTATGACGCAATCCGGTGCGAACGTCGCACTGCTGAACAATATTGTGCAGGCGGTGTAGAGGAAACAATCAACAAGTTACAATTTGCAGTGGATGCAACGCATGTGAAATTGTCACTACCTGTAGATGTCGGGGCATCATGTTTACAAATGGGGGTCTATGTGCATGAGACGTGGGAAAACCAGGATCGAGTTTTGTTTTACGAGATTGATCGGCACCAAGCTTCGCCCATGTCTCTGGACAAAAAAATAGACCACCAGCTTCTACACGCACACAGTATTCCGAGCCACCACGGTGATTATTGGATTGGTTACTACGAACCAGACGCTACGAGAAATGTTTCAAGGCACAAGTATGTTACTTACGACCCCAAAAATGTCAGGGGGTGCGATGCAATCTGTCAGGATTACAGTGCAGGCATGACATGTTCGGATGAGTTGGATTGGGACTTTGAAAAAGTTTTGGATAGCGTGTTTGAGAACAGACTAGATCTGCGCGTCTTGCCCAAAGCAGGTATCAAGTTTAAGCCGAGCAAAAATGGCATGAAATTTCAACCCAACACAGATCGATATGTAGAAATGGGTAACTTTGTGGCATTCGATTCGGGTTATCTCACTCTTGCTGCAAGAATCAGAATTAACCCAAACGCTCAGAGTATGAAAATGTATTTGGCCGATTTGCACCAAATTGATTTTCCTATCAGTGATGGAAAGCTTAAGAGAATCGAACTTTATGTTGACAGTAGTAGGAAACTTTGTGTACGCATATCGAGCCTATCTTCAAATCAGGAATGTTGCACTGATCAAAGAATAGGGGTAAACTTTCGCGATGTCTTGGTGGAGATTGATTTGAATGTTCGTGCCGTAAACATAAAGACCGTGCGAAATAATAACGTCAATAGTAACACCATAACTCTCGGGGCACTGAGCTCAGACGCGCAAGCTTTTTCAGTGGTTTTGGGAAAACAAAACCGGTATTTGTTGCAGGATTCTACCAGAGGAAACGGGGAAGCAGAACACGCATTTCACGGCGAGATTTCAGCTTTGTATGCGTGGGGTGAAAAGATGAGTGAACCAGATTTGAATGAAGTCTTTATTTTCTTTCGGCAAGCAGGGGTCATGGCTCTTACGGGATTCATGTCAGATAATATCATAGAGCCCAAATTCAGATATGATCGAAAAAGTGATGCGGGGTGTATTGGCTGCAGTGATAGACAGTATTACGACATTGTGGGCAACGGGGGGTTGACGATTATCGCGCAAGTCGAAACTAATAGTACCGATGACAGACAAACTTATCAAGTCATGAACACGAGTAACGTCTTGTTGAAAGTTGAAATCGGGGATACAGGAGGTACATCAGAAAAATCATCCGCGCGCAAGGACAGCTTTGATTCATGGAAGCAAAGACTGGAACGAGAAACACCGGTGGTTCAAGATAAGATTTACGTTGACACAGTCGTCTATGGTGGACCGCACGGAGAAATGAATGCAGTGAAAAACAGCTCAGGAGTGGCATCCATTGTGTTTGAAATACCAGAGCAATTTGAACGAACCAGCGTTCAATTCTCTTCCTACACAGACGACGGAAAGGTTCTGACGTCTGATTCTGAAAATTATGGTTCAAGCAACATCGAATTTTCTCTGTGTAACGAGAGTGATTGTTCAGGCTCAAATAAATTAGAGAATATTGTCAACACTCGATATTCCACTGACATAGAGTCAAATCAAAGATTTTTGATGCTGAAATTCGAAGCTGACGCCGCGCTGGGCCTTTATTTGAAACTTTGCGCAAAAAATAAACCCCAACCTGTGGATCCAGACGGAGAAAACTCGATTATGAATACTTTTGAAGCTGCCGACGCAAGGTCGTCATTTAATAACCTGTACAGGACTGCAGAAGAATGGAGGTTTTATGAAACGCAACAACCAACCGGAAGTTGCCAAACTGCATCATCGGGGTTGCCAGTGGAAGCATCGCTTTCTGAAATTCAAGTCAATGAACTCTCAGGCATTGTAATGATGTATGATGATTCTTTATGGAATCCTGATTGGGTTTTCCCCAGCACGCCCTGGGTAGAATTCAAACTGGAGGACAATACAAACACTTCTTTTGATACGGTAAAACTCAAATTTCATCAATATTACAAGTGGTTGGACGGAACCGCAAATGATAAGATTCAAGCGTGTCTATGCAGCACAGAGAACAGTGTCAGTGATGTTGACTACGTTCAATTTAATGTGGACCTTGACCAAGAAGATAACCGTGCAGCGGGTCAGTTTTTGAACGCGTCAGCCGACAATGTCATAAACACTGCAATCGAACCCGATGCTTTATCTGGAAAAATGATCAATGAAAAGATGGATCGTTTGCAATATGATACTTTGTGGGTCGACAGGGAGACTACAAAACAACATGTGTTAGACACAGTCAATGCCGCATTAGGCAAAAATCCACCACTGACTGTGCTAAGTGTCAGACTCACTGACGAGAAACATTTCGACCATACCATAAATGATAACATTTTCCATTTTAATCCCCCCTTTCCAAAAAATATGGTTTATTTTTACCTCCTCGGCGCTATTTTGACTGAAGACGAAATGCAAATAGTCAAAGCTGCCATCGTCAGTAACAGAGATATACCGGTAAACATAGTAGACAATATCGAGATTAAAACGCAGTCGTTTAAGAGTTCGAGTGAAGAGAATATTCAATTGAGTGTAGTTGGGATCCCATACAACTTTGTTTTTGAAATAAGAGTGTATGAAAGTGACTATGTTTCTTTAACTCAAGACAACCTTGAATTTAACATGGATGATGTCAAACAAATACTTCAAGACAATAATGAATGGTTGAGAGGCTTAAACTGGGGACCAAACACTGAAACATTGACGAAGAGTTATTCCATTGATTCAAACGATTGCTCAAACTGCGACAAAATAGAACAGTTTGATCCCATTGCTGAAGATAGCACAAACTGCCAACATCAATGGCAAACAGAAACATATCAACGGACGTATGATTCCAGCCAACATAAGGTGCTACGACTACAGTCCAGTGGCATTGGCATCGATCCGGCCATGAGTGTGACGTTCTCTTCCACTACCACCAAAACCACACAGACCAACAGAGTCGTTTACAAACAAAACCCTGACGGCCAAACCGACATAATTTTGGCCGATGTAGAAAGAAAATGGAACGCAAATTACATTCAAACATATGAAGAGTGGACAGCCCGTTTGTTGAGTCAAATCAGCGCAACTCCGTATAACTCTTTTTTTGTCGATTATGACGAAGCAGCGGACAATGCCACGGTGACCTTGAGTTCCAATGCTTACATTCAAATCCAATTGGACTCTACGAGAAATAAAGTCAAATTGAACAATGATTTCATAATATCCGACAATGGGCATGTTGAAGTAACGACATGCATTTGCCAGGCTAGGGCCATCAACTCGGTTCAATCGTGCCAAGACGAGGCCTGTGTAGTCAAAACTTCCGAAATTTTCATTCACTTTCAAACGTACGATCACGGTGATTTTATACGAATTGAGCCCACAGAAACGGTCAAAATTAAACCTGAAATCCAAGTCATATACAAGTATGCAGCGGAGCGATGGACTTTGGCCATGGACGCTCAAGGTCGGGAACAAGGTTATGTTGTCGACGTTCGAAAGACTTTACATGAAAACGTCGAGCCTGGCAAAAAATTCGTCGTTGCCACGTGGAGGCCCTGTCCCAATTTCTTGTATGCAACTTGTGAGGCTTCGAGGTCTAAACGAGACTTTGATCAGTGGAACTCTCTGCGGGAAGAAAAACCAAATCAATGTCTGGACCACAAGCAGTGTCGTGAGCCATTTCTGTTTTCAGGAATAGTTGATGAAACGACCAGAGCCGGACCCTTTGTGAACGCCGGAAATTTCGAGCTGATGTGCTACACAGACGACCAGGAAGAACCCGTGGCTTCCCTGGGAGACGTAACATGCGAGAGCAATAACTATGGATTAGAAATCAAGTTGGTTTATGAAGACGGCAGAGAAATTGTTTCAGAAAGAGTTACCATGTCAGAATCCTTGGCCGTGACCGGTGCCTTCTTAACGGCAGACAGCCATTTTCATGATGCGATTCACAACGTGTATGTTTGGGATCACGCAATGACTGATGATGACATCAGCACAGTCCAAAATGGAATGAAGTCTGACGAAAAAAACAGCGATGTTTTTATCATCGGGCGTACAATGCAAAACGGGGTCGTGCAATGCATGCAGCAGGGGCAGAGTGTTGATGTGAAGCTTTTCCACCAGGATTCGCAGGTTGCTGTGGCTACATTTGATCTGACTTCCACAGAGCAAGCGGTACATTCGGAAATCAACGTGGCACAGAAGAAAGTGTATACGTTGTTTACCAATGGTCAATTGCACGAATGGTACTACGAAAACATCTATGAAAACCGAGCCGAGCCCGTCCTGGAGGATTTCAAAAAATACGGCGGTGTTCTGAACGGGGCACAAGGTTACACGGGATTCTCTTTGGCAGTCGTGGATAAGTCTGGAGATGTTCAAGACGTCATTCTCCTGGACCCAGCCCTCTTTCCCGATGCAAACAAAGCAGACTTCTTTCCGCCGCTCAAGCGTTTCGCACACGTTTTTGTGGCCGCAAGAGACAGCATTGCCGTGTTTGATCGCTCAGGAGGCTCGCTCTTGTGGGACGTGAAGCCAATGTCGCATCGAACCGATGACGGCGACATGATATCTTCGTTTGCCGTTAGTGCCGACGGTGGAAGTGTCTACATTGTTCGAAAGGGAGACAGTGGCGTTTTGGAGTCCAGGACGCTCCGTAGATGGTACAAGAGCTGCCCCACAAACTCGGACGACGACCGAGACAACCTTCACCGATGCAAGTGCTTGTCGGGGTTCTACTGGGACGACTCGCTGTTGCGGGCAAGATTGTCTGACGTCAAAACAAACGAATATACCTACGACATGTGGGTGGATTCAAAACGCTTTGAAGACTTGCTCCCCGCGCAATACACAATTCAAGAAGAAGTTACCCCGACGTGCAGACCTTGTCCGGCAAACACGAGTTCGGATCGCGGAGCATACAACATTTCGGGGTGCGTGTGCAAGGCAGGATTTCAGGGAGAAAATGCCGAGTCCTGTTTGCCGTGCGGTGTTGGAAAGTACAAGAGCGAAGAAGGATTTCACAGATGCACTTCATGTCCCCCTGGAAAGTTTTCAAAAGCCGTCGGAGCAAACAGTTCAGACGTTTGCCAGCGATGTTCCCTGGGTTTCTATCAGCCTGATTTTGGGTCGACATCGTGCCTCGAGTGTCCCAGTGGAACCGAGACATTGTCAATCGGAACATCCGACATTCGGCAGTGTACATGCCAGGATAATTTCTATGGCATACCCGGAGCCCGATGCATCCAGTGCACCAAGAACAATTCGGAGTTAATTCACGACAACGAAACAAGGCAAGAATCCTTCCGTACGCATTGCACTTGTAAGGAGGGCTACCATCAAGTCGAAAATGGCACCATGTGCGAACCGTGTGGGGTTGGTCGCTATCAAGATGGTTTTCATGAAAAGTCATTCAATCGACTAGACCGACTGGAGGCGGCGTTGAAACTGGATTCGGGAACGAATTCTACGACGGGAAGCTTGGATGTCAACATGACGGAAACTGGCGGTTTCACGGTTTTGGCCAAAATCAGGGTAGATCAGGCGTGGTTCATGCAAAGGGTGTTTAGTCTAAAGGTTTACCTAGTCGATGCATCCTGGTTCGAGTTTGAGCTTATACAACAACGAAAATTCTGGGAGCAGGATCGCGACTATTTCACGATGCATGTGCAGGATTCTGGAGGAGCCTTGTTGTGCAAGGCGGAAATCCCGGACGACACGAACACCGAGACAACACACTCGGACGAAGTAATGCTACGATTCGACTATGTCAATAAGGAAATATCCATCTTATCCCATTTCCACGAAGAATCCGATTTTTGTAACCAGGTACTGGACATGAGCTCCAAGATTGTTTCATACGAAATACAGTTTGAAAGCGACGCTAATCTGCCTGAAAGCCAAGTGTCGACGGACGCTTTTTACCTCCTCAATTATTTGTTGCAGGTGGAGGAGGGCGAGGGTCGCGGGGCGTTTTTGGCTGCCCTGAAGGACGAAGCAATCAACCGTCAAGATTTAATTACCGTGAAAGAAAGGAAATGCGAAGTGTGCCCAGACAATTCCTACACAGAGAAAGATTTTAATATAGGGGCGACGAATTGCCGCTGCAATCCTGGATACGAAAGGGCAGGGGCTGATGCCGAAGCGCCCTGTGTGCAATGTGACAAGGGCAAGTACAAAATCGGCCTGGGAGATACAGAGTGCATATTGTGCCCGGAACATATGACCTCAAATGTAGCAGGCAGCACTGACCACCACAACTGCTATTGCTTGAAAGGTTTTTTTGGTGTGAACGATACTAGCTGTCAGCAGTGCCCTAAGGGAAAGTACGGAAGTCATGTCAATCAAACAGCTTGCTTGGATTGCCCTGCAGAATTTTATCAAGACGAAACGGGAAAGACTACCTGCAAGCAATGCCCAGAGAACTCGATCACGGCAAGAAACGGGAGCACGTCTGTCAACGATTGTATGTGTGAAGCACCATATGAATATTACCTGCGTTACCAATCAGACATCGTTTTTGATTCAGAGGCAGAGACAAACATCAGCGCGCTGAACTTTTTGGAAACGAGTGCTGGATTTGACGTTTTCTTCAAGATTGACAACGGTGTGACAGAAAACAGAATCATGCATTTTCAAGGAGGTCCCAATCACACAATTGAGGTCGAGATACTACCTGGTAATGAGAAAGCAGCACTAACTTTCACATCGAATAGGACATCTTGCATCATTACTTTGCGGGATCTCACCAGTGAGCACGTGGAAATTACTCTTGACCAGGGAAAGCCCGGGGCACGATCAAACGTCGAGAAGGACTATGAGTTATGTGTCAACAAAAACTTCACATTCCAGTCGTACTTTCGCGCCAATGAGATTGAATTTGAACGGTCATCCAAAGCAGAGAGATTGATCGTGTTCAAGAAAATAGTTCCACCGGAGGAAAAAGAGCATATTTTGAGAAAGGTTCAGCGCGGAAGGCAAAGCCGCCTTAAATTGGTGAACCAGACAGATTTTGTTTTCAAAATCGACACCGAGAAAGCAGAGAACCAAGTGGAAGGCCTCGAGCTTATGGTTCAGAGAGATGGAAACAATGCCGTAAAACAGTGGGCAACAATGGTTGATTATGAGTCGGTGTTAGCATACGAAGGAAGCCCCCCGGCTTGGGCATGGAGGTACACGAACGCAGAGCAAAACCCAGACACCAAGAATTTTGGCATTTGGCCTTCAAGCTCTCCCATTGCATTCACAAGTAATTTTGAAGTTACACTGGATCTCGGACAATTGAGAATGGCGACGGGCATTATTTTCACAGAAGTGGATGCTTTGTCTGTGAAAAAGTCAACTGATGGGTTCCTCTTTGATGACGTCTCAGTGACAGAATACTGCAGAAAAACTGAAGATAATCTATGCATTAGTCCTTTTGCAGAAACTCAAGAGTCAAGATATGTCAAAGTCACAAGTTCTAGCGGTAGTGCACAGAGCTTCAAGATAGGTGTCTTTGTCAGCCAATGGTTTCCCATTCGATCGGCTGAATACAATTTTACCAGTGACGAAATCACGCTGAAAGTGCAAATGATGGATGACTACAAACCAGAAAACACGACCGTGCGAGCCACGGACCATACCCGTTTCCTGAATGTCAGCACGGTCAAAACTTGCAATGTTTCTTCGGTGACAAAAGACTGTTTTGCCTACCGTCGCAAGGAACGACCTTCGACGTGGCAAACCAATTTGCAGTGGGCGAGTCAGTACAACGCCAGAGTGCCATGGGAATATGAACTCAGAAGCTACTTACCGTCATGGAATGAAACCGACGGCAACACATTCCCGGTCATACCAAACAAATGGGCCCCGGTATATGTATACAAAACCACGGACGACGCAGCGCGCTTCGGGCTGATGCAAATTGGGGTCGGTGACGACCCAGACGAATCCATTCGATGCAAACGCAACTGGGACCGAACGATTTGCGCAGAATCTCGCTGTGAAGAAGAATTTGATCAGCAAGTCACATGCAACACTTGCGTCCGTAATGATGCCAGCTTATGGCGCGACGACTGCAGTGATGAATTCATGCAGCACCATTCGTCCTACTTGGAAACTCGATGCAACTTGGATGATGATCTATGTGATCAGGACGACAAACTTGCAGGACAATCTGGCGACGACTTATGGAATGAATATGAATTTTTTGTTCAGTCGGTTTCGACGTACGAGTTCACCATCCAAAGAAGTTCGGAGAGTGTCAATTCAGCCGAATTGTCATTTACTGATACAATCGCTGAGCATTGCAATCAATGTCCGGTTGCCAAGTTTTACTCCAACCAAACTCGAGTTTGCCAAAAATGCGAACCGGGTAAATATCAGGATGAGGTTGGAGGCACGCATTGCAAGGAATGTGCGACGGGCAAGTACCAAGAGTCGGCAGAAAAGACTGCTTGCAAAAATTGCGCTGCAGGCAAATATCAAACTTCTCTTGGAAGCAAAAACTGTACGGACTGTTCAACGGGCAAGTACTCCAACCGCATTGGAGCTACCAGTTTTAGTGACTGCATTGATTGCACAATAGGGTCCTACCAAAACGAGACGGGCAGGACCTCGTGTAAGAATTGTGGGAACAATACGACACCAGATCCTACGCTGCCGCCACCTTACACCAACATCTCATCCTGCTACTGCACAAAAGGCCATAGTCGTGAGCAGGAGTGCACAGCCCTGCAGCAACTAGTCATTTACGATCAGTGTTCAGGAAAACTAGACGACTCTTGCAAATGCGAGAGTGGCACCTACAAAGGCCAAGTGGCAGAAGGACTCAATCCGTGCATCCCTTGTTTCCCCGGAACGTATTCTGAGGCAGGTTCAACTGGGGTAGAATCGTGTCGACTATGCCAGGCAGGAAAACGTGAAAAGAATCGGTTGCGATGTGAACTATGCGAGGACGACAAGGTGTCATTGGATGGGTGGGCCCGGTGCAAAGATGAATACCCTGAACAAATTGAGATCCGACTTCAGCTTGTGTTGAACGAAGCATGCGTCGATGAAAATACCGCAGAGTTTGAATTCGATTCAAGTCTGACGGGGAAGTGGTTTGAAAAGGAAGGAGCGCAATGCACCATAACGCGCACGGGCGACATGTTTGTGAAGTTCATACGAGAAAACTGTGAAACTGCACAGACAGATTTTTTTGGCGCAAATTCTTCGATGGCAACCTTGCACGACATGCTTCTGCATGAATCCGTGCGCAGGAAAGACATATCATGTGACGCCATGGGATTACGGGATTACATCTCCCATCTTCGTCCACTCAGATACAAGAATAAAGAATGGCAATTGATATCTGTGATGACTCGATGCGACCCAAATGCCGAATGGAAAGAAGGGGACTGTAAATGCAAACCGGGTTGGACTGGAGACGGAAATTATCACGTCAACCACACATGCATTGCTTGTGAGGCCGGCAAGTATAAGTCTGAGTATGGTTTTGCAGATTGTTTGCAGTGCCCATCTGGAAAGTATTTGGAGTTCAAAAACGCCACGTCAGAAACAGACTGCAGTCTGTGTGCGGTGGGCAAATATTCAGAACTTGCAGCAGCAACGTCGTCCTTAAATTGTACCAATTGTCTCCCAGGTACCTATCAGGACCAGCCAGGAAGCTCCGAGTGTCGAAATTGCCCAGCAGGAACCGAACTGAATGCAACTGGGTCGGTCTCATTGCAAAATTGTAGTAATTGCACTGCTGGACATCGCAGTGTAAATCCGGGACAAGCAAGATGTACTAAATGTCCATCAGGTAAGTTCACGGGTTTTGAGGGGCAAAGCGAATGCACGGGTTGTGACTTTGGGAAATTTTCTGAGGAAGAGGGGGCCAATTCTTCGTCAACATGCAAAGAATGTTTGGCAGGAACATTTTCTGATGCGCTCGGAAACTCAAGATGCACTCCGTGTGCAGCTGGCAAATATTCAGAACTTGAAGGGGCAACTTCAGACCTTTTCTGCACCGCTTGTGCGCAAGGTAAATACTCACAGAATGAATCAGCAACATCTGCCTCTGTATGTGAAGCCTGTGGGAGTGGGAAATACCAGCCTCAAACAGGCCAGACCCAGTGCATCGTCTGTCCAAGGGTGGACCATGTCCCGGATGGCAGCAAGAGTACATGCGTTGAATGTGAGATTGGAAAATATGCCTTTTCAGGCGACAGTACCTGCACACAGAGCGACGGGGATATCAACAGTGATGATGAATTATGGGTCAAAATGGAGGTGGAAATAGATGCAGGTGTCACCGATGAGGACATATACAAGACGTTGCTTCATCTTCCATGGGTTCAAATTTATGACGATCGAGAGTATTCGTAGGCACCCAACAGCGCTCAGAATCACAAACTTGTACCCGCGCACGCTAGCAGGTGCTCGGGAAATGGTAGCGATTTCCATTAATTCCTCGCGGCTACGCGTGATGGGGGTTTGAAGTCGCACTTGTATTTTTTTTGAATATATAAACCCATGTCCTTGGTATGTGTGTGAGATGCGAGTTGCCCAGACCTTCGCTCGTGTAGTTTTGTACTGCGTTCTTGTTTTGCATGCCAGAGTATTTGGTGCTGAACAATGCAAAGCGTGGCAAACTGTTGATTCAAACAGTAAATGTGTTTGTAAGCCGGGATACTCGCTCAACACCAATCTGCTTACAGATGCCATGCACCAAGCGCTCGATGAGACAGGCCTTCAAGCGAGAACATGGAGCGATGAAGACAATCCACATTACGATTCGGCCCCGAAAAAACTTCAAGGCACCACAATTGATATTTTCTCGACGATCAATTTAAATAACTTGAATGCTCGGAAGAATGCAACATTCATTGAGTACAATCAGACTTGGCGATATCTTAACAATCGAATGTGTGACTTCAATTTCAAGATCAAGTTTGAGGATGACAGTATTGTGCATTACGAAGCTACCACAACACTAGAAGGAAGACTCTTTGACGACCACAAAACCAAACGTCTTCCGAGCAGAAAATTTTTTATGGATGTGCCAAGTACCTTCACCACGGGCAGCGAGATCGAAATTCACGTGGAGATTGCTTTTGGATCCGCCATGACGATATTCACGCGAAAAAAAGACGAAGAAACGGACTTTCACAACAAATCCGTTACACTTACTAATGTTGATGTGCCCGAAGAACTTGACTTATTTGATCACTCTACAGTGTCATTTGAAAAAACAATCGATGCAGATTTTCCAGGGGAGATTTACGGAGTCTACATCTATCAAAATAAAGACCTCACTGCCAACCAGATTGACATGATCTTTGCGACAATGGGGTCAAACCCCTCCAAACAAAACTCTGAATTCGAAACGATTTGCAGTGGTGAGGAGAAAGATGACGTGAAACTCGATTATGTTTTGTGCAGTCCTGGTTATGGAGACGTACATGAGGGGAAGGGGGGTATTGACTGCCAAGCATGTAAACCTGGAAGTTATAAGGTGCAGACAGATCGCGAATTATGTCATCTTTGTCCAATTGGGTTTGCCTCCAATGTTGCGCAGTCTACCACCAACACATGTCAAGAATGTCAACCAGGAACGTTTGCAAACAAACCAGAACCGGGTGCAACGGAATGTCTGGATTGTGAAAGCGGGAAATATCAGCACGCCAGAGGAGCAGTTGATTGCTTAGATTGTCCGAACGGCACGGCGTCTGCCGCGCTGGGCCAGTCATCCAATAACACATGCTCAGAATGCCAGGCGGGCAAATTTGCAAATGCGTCGGGGGTTTCTCAGTGCTCCAATTGTAGTGTTGGACACTTTAACAACATTTCTGGCCTGAGTCGCTGTGACACGTGTGTCAGTGGTAAATTCAGTGGTATTACTGGCATGACAAGATGCACGCAATGTGATTTTGGCAAATACCAGGAAAACGCCGCGGCGAGTCGTTGCGAAGATTGTGTAAATGGAACGTTCTTGAACAAAAGGGGGTCTTTCGAAAGACAAGATTGCCAACAGTGCTCACTGGGTGAACGCGGAACAGTTCCTCCTGGTAAAAGTTGCGTGGATTGTGAGATCGGAAAATTTAATGCTGGTTTGGGTGAAACAGTGTGCCAGTTATGCCCAAAAGGCACATATCAAGACGACACCAAGGCGCCTCAGTGCAAAAAGTGTAGACTGGGAACATTTGCGGACAAACGCGGACAATTAAATTGCTCTGATTGTCCCGGTGGCAAATATCAGTCCTCCGAGGGTGGCGTGTTCTGTGAAGACTGTAACCCGGGCTTCTACTCCAATGGCACAAAAGCAAAATATTGCGTGATGTGTGGAAAGGGCAAGTTTTTGAATTATGCAGGAGCGGAATACGAGTCTCAGTGCGAGCTGTGTGCGCTGGGAAAGTACCAGGAGATTACAGCACAGACTTCGTGCGTGGATTGCTATTTTGGAACAAAGGGTAAGAAAAGGGGGGGCACATCGTCGCTGGACGGCTGCGAGCTTTGTCCTGATGGAAAGTATGGAGATGTCACAGGATTGACATCGTGTAGGTCGTGTCCCGCGGGCACTGCGGACAAAAATATTGGCGGTGGTTCTCGATTTGGTCCTGATAATGAGGAATTGAATGTTTGCGAGATATGCGTGGCAGGAAAATTCTCCAATGGAAGTGCATCTCCTGAGTGCGTAGAGTGCCCAGCTGGAAAGCACGGACCAGATGCAGGGGCGGCCAAAGCGAGTGCTTGTCTGCTGTGCAAAAAGGGCGAATTCTCTGGATCTGGGCAGGCTGAGTGTACCAAGTGCCCGCTGGGAAAGTATTCTAATACGACTGGACAAACTTCGATAACGGCATGCCAAGCTTGTCAACGGGGAAAATATGCGGACGAGACTGGTACGACACAATGCACTGATTGCCCTGAAGGAACATATTTGAACGAAACAGGCCAATCAGAAGCGAATTCGTGTGTGCGATGCCACAGTGGCACGAACGAATATTCTCCAAGTGGGAGTGACTCACATTCAGATTGCGTCTGTAACAAGACGTTCGAACTGGTAGGTCAGGAATGTCAGTCTTGTGCAGCAGGCAAATTCAAAAACATAACAGGAAATTCCCCGTGTTTGTTTTGCGCACCAGGTCAAACTTCGGACCTGGGTTCTTTAGCATGTCGGCAGTGTGAGCCTGGGAAGTATTCAAACGACGTCAGAATATGCCAAGATTGTGGGTACGGAGAGTATTCAACCAGTAGAGGCGCAGCTGCCTGTACAAAGTGTCCACTAGGCACAGACCTGGATTTTGAAGGAGCAACATCGCCGAAAAACTGCTCTGATTGTCAACGTGGAAAATATGCCGATACAGAAGGAACGCAACATTGCATTTTGTGTCCCGCAGGAAAAGTCTCCAATATTTCAAAGGCAACATCACTTGAAAACTGTACAGCTTGTGGACCTGGAACAGCTTCTGATGGCGCAGGAAACACTGAATGCGTTGTGTGCGAAGCTGGCTATCAGGCTCCATTAAACGAAAATCCTGAATGCTCCGAATGCGTACAGGGAAAATTCAGCCCCGTAGCAAGGTCTGCAGAATGTTTGTGGTGTGATGTGGGCAAGTTCAACGCGGCAGACCAACAAACAACCTGCAGATTTTGCCAGCTTGGAAAATATTGCGAGGGTGGCGCTCACCTACCAACAGTTTGCACTGGATATGAAACAAGACCCTGGACCGCCTCGTGTAACATCAACATTGCTACAGCAGGGGAAAACAATGTCAAAAAGATAACGCTGGACCACGTGTTTTTGAAAGAGCGGAGCAAAGTCACACAGCTTTTTGCCGCAGTCAAGGCGCGCCTCACTGTGAAAGGGATGACAGTTACTTCGGCACGAGTCCTAGAGTCCGAGAAATGCCCTGTCGGGTTTGGCTATGACGAGACGGACACCACTTGTACAGTTTGTGGTCAAGGAAAGTTTGAAAGAGATGGGACGTGCATAGGCTGTGATAAAGGTAAATATTCAAGTGGTACACACGCCGGCGACGAGAGCACGTGCACGATGTGCCAACCTGGCAAAAGCTCAAATGTTAGTGGGGCTTCTTCGGAGGATGACTGCAAAGAGTGTATTGCGGGCAAATATAACTCGCAACCCGGGCAAGTAGAGTGCACGGACTGCGACGCAGGCAAGTACTCGAATGTACCCATGGCCACTTCGAATAGCACATGCACAGCCTGCATAAAAGGAAAGTACTCCGAGTCACCAGGGGCCAATTCGAGCACCACTTGCCAGGATTGTGCTACTGGAAAATACTCAGACGAAGATGCAGCTACATTCTGTACTGTTTGCCCTGCCGGCACTTTCTCTGAATTGACTGGCAGAGACAAGGCAACAGATTGCCTTGAATGTGGAAGAGGCAAATACTCGTCAATAATTGGAGCCAACACGAGTGAAACATGCGAGGATTGCCCTGATGGGACGATTCCTGCCATAGATGCCGCCATGACATCGATAGATAATTGTACTTTATGCGCGGCAGGCAAACAAGTTGCGGGTGAAGCAGGGAGTGAAGATTGCTACGACTGCGAAGCCGGCAAGTACAGGTCAGATCAAGATAGTTCGTGTCGAGATTGTAGAGCGGGAACGTACTCAGAAGCGATTGGAGCTGATCACGAAAGCACATGCGTATCATGCGAAAAAGGAAAGTACTCAGAAACGCTGGGAGCGGCCGCAGAAACCGCATGTCTGGATTGTGCTGCCGGAACGTACTCAGAAGTAACTGGAGCTGATCACGAAAGTGCATGCCAAAATTGTTCTGTAGGCACATACTCGTCGACTGAAGGAGCATCTTCGCCCAGCACATGCCAAAACTGCACAAGGGGTACTTATTCTTCGGTTGAAGCGGCTTCGTCTCTCGACGACTGCCAAAAATGTATTGCAGGCAAATATTCAAATGTCAGTGGTGCTTCGTCGCCATCCACTTGCCAGGAATGTGCAATCAATACCTATTCTCCTGGCGATGGTTACACGAAATGTTTTGATTGCACAGAGGGCACGGGAACTGCAGCAGAGGGAGCCGCATTGCAAAGTGATTGTACAACAGAAAATAAGCAGAATCAGGAAGACTTAGAACTTTGTAATACAGTCATTGAGGCAGCTGAAGCTGAGTGTCCAAACGGAGAAAGCAAGGCTACATGCGTCCAGAATGCATTTGATTTGTTGTCTGAGGAAGGTAATACTAATTGTACTCGTTTCTATAATCCAGGAACGGGGACGAGGAGGAGGCTGCTCCAACAACCATTTACCCCTTGCGCATTCGGTTTAGCAATTTACACTTTCGAAGGCGAAGTTTCTTGCGTCTTATGCGATCAACCGGGGGAGTATGAAATTAATTTGCTCGTTTTCCAAATGTGCCTGAAATGTCGCAGGGGTAGATATTCGAATACATCAAATGCGACCAGTCAAGATGTATGTTTGTCCTGTCCACATGGCAAACAATCGGCAGTTTTGGGGTCCGACAGCATAGAAAATTGCAAGGATTGTTTACCTGGTTCGTATTCGGACCAGGACGCACCAGTAATCTGCACAGACTGCGACGCTGGGAAATTTTCTGCCGTGAGGGCGGCCAATACAAGCGACACCTGCCAAGAATGTGCCCTGGGCAAGTATTCAGATGAAACAAACCTGACTGTTTGTTCTGACTGTGCACGGGGCAAATACGCAAATACCACGGCAAGCAGTGAATGCACGTCTTGTCCAACAGGAAAATCAACACAGCATACTGGTGCAGAAAGTGTCTCCTATTGTGCAGAGTGCGAACCAGGGCAATATTCGAACGCTGACACACTGGAATTGTGCACGGACTGTGACCCAGGCAAATATTCCGTTGCAACAGGGGCAAATGATTGCCTTGTATGTGACTTTGGTAAATACTCAAGCACCATTGCCGCCAATTCCAGCAACACCTGCAACAACTGCACGGCGGGAACATATACCGCCGCATCAGGCGCGACATCAGTCGACGCATGTCAGCGTTGCGAGCCAGGAAAATATTCCAGCATCCCAGGAGCACAGAAGTGCCTTGATTGTGCCCAGGGTACCTTTTTGAATCACCAAGAGCATCAAGACAGCTCTTTGTGCGCAAGCTGCCCTGCGGGCAAATATTCGGGCGAGATTGCAGCATCTTACTGCGAAGACTGTATCCCTGGCAAGGCTTCCAATGCATCAGGCGCGACATCAGTCGACGCATGTCAGCGTTGCGAGCCAGGAAAATTCACCCTTACTTTTGGGGCAGAGCGATGCACACGGTGCACTCCTGGCAAATACCTTACCGATGAATTCACCGGCGACACCATCAATGTGTGCTATGCATGTTTGCCCGGGAAATTTCAAAGCAAGGCTACTTTGTCCAAACATGGACACGACAATTGCCAGCCATGCCAACCGGGTGGGTATGCAGAAATGTTTGGTACAGTGTCTTGCTCTTTGTGCAGCGTCGGAAAGTTTTCAAGTGTCGAGGCTGCGGATTCAGAGAGCGTTTGCACGCGCTGCCCTGCCGGAAAATATGCAGAAGTCGAAGGGTCTCCTTTTTGCACCCCCTGTGCACCCGGTACGTTTTCTGCTGTAGTAGGTGCCAATTCGTCCACTACGTGCAAGGCATGCCCCATGGGCAAGTACTCTGAGCGCGAGGCTGCCGACTCGTCGTCGCTTTGCATCGAATGTGCTGCAGGGAAATTCTCGAGTGTGATGCGGGCCTCCACGCCCGGAACTTGCCAAAACTGCCCTGCAGGCAAGCACTCCAACACAACAGCAGCGATTTCGTTGTCGGACTGTATTGATTGCGTAAAAGGAAAGTTTTCAGTCACCGAGGCCGCAAACTCAACTTTGTTCTGCACGGATTGTTTGGCGGGCACATTTTCGGGCGTCCTTGGTGCAAATTCACCCGAATTTTGTCAAAAATGTCCGGCGGGCAAACATTCGAACATCACAGCAGCGTCTTCAGTATCAACGTGCGTTGGCTGTGGGAAAGGCAAGTACTCTCCTCTGGCCGGATCCAATTCGTATCTGAATTGTATTAGTTGTGTCAAGGGCAAATACAATGACAGAGTCGGAGCAGCGTCAGTCGATGCGTGCATCAATTGTGCACGTGGTAAGCATTCCAATGTCGAGGCTTTGCCGTCAGAGAGCTTGTGCATTTCTTGCGTACGAGGCAAGTATTCCTCCGTACTCGGGGCAACTTCTGTTGACAATTGTCTGGAATGCGACGCTGGAAAGTTTTCTGAAGTCCTGGGTGCTATTTCTGCGGAGAACTGCACTTTATGTGAAAGAGGCAAGGCTTCGAATGCAACGGCTGCATCGAATCACACCACGTGTCTGGAGTGTGAACCGGGGACGTTCGCAGAAAGCCTGGGCTCAGACCATTGCACCGAGTGTGGGCAGGGCAAATACTCAACCCTGTTTGCCTCCACAAACAAAACAAACTGCCAATTGTGTCTGGCTGGGACGTACTCTTCCGATTTTGCCGCTAAATCAAACCTTTCTTGCTTGCCGTGCCTGCCCGGAACTTTCTCGCAAACGGCCGGCGCAAACGATTCTGCGACCTGCGAGGATTGCGAAGCGGGAAAATTCTCGCAGAACAATGCATCCTCGCAGTGCACTGCTTGCGTTGCGGGCACATATTCCCCGACCGTGGCTGCCAATAGCGCAGAATTCTGCCAGCCGTGTCCATTGGGGACATACTCTACAAATGCCTCTCAATCGTCGCCGCAGACCTGTGTTAATTGCGCAAGAGGCAAGTTTTCAGAGGCTGAAGCTGCGTCCTCGCCAGACGCGTGTATAGACTGCGTTGCTGGCAAATATTCAGAACAGTTTCCAGGAACGTCGTCCAGCGCTTGTCAGCCGTGCGCTCGCGGGAAGTTCTCTTCTGCGGTCGGCGCTAGCTCCCCCGACACATGCACACAGTGTCCAGTCGGGACGGTTTCTTATGTCCTTGGATCCGGAACCAGTGAAAATTGCAAAGGGTGTCGCCCTGGAACCATTAAGGTCTCATTTTTCAGTAACGCGTGTACTGACTGCCCGGAAGGAAAGTATGTAGACACGTATTCTGCGTTAGAATGTCTTTCCTGCCCCAACGGGACGTACGCAGACGAGAAAGGACTACCTGAATGCAAGCCATGCGCAGCTGGAAAATATGCCCTCATGGAGGATGTAACTCGGCCAGATGGCCTTGTGGAGGGTGCAACAACGGAATCAGTATGCTTGTCGTGCTCCGCTGGGTTCTACTCGGAAACAGTAGGTGCAGACAACCCCGATGTGTGCATACCCTGCCCAATAGGTACCGCTTCAAGCGTTGAAGCTTTGAATGCATCCGCTGGTTGTGTTGCGTGTCCGGATGGCAAATTCACCAACAACGTCAGCTCGCTCGAATGTACCTTATGCCCAAGGCGAACATTTGGCATCAACAACGAATGTTTCTCCTGCCCATCTGGCATGGCTTCACTTCTAGACAGAAGTGCTTGTACATATTGTGGCGCAGGAACAGGCTACAATGAGCAGACGTCCGCGTGTGAATCGTGCCTGCCTGGCAAATATGGCGTCGACGGATATTGTGAAGAGTGCGAAAGTGGGAAATTTGTGAATAGTTTCGGAGCAACATCCTGCAAGCCATGCGGCGATTATCTGTATTCACGACCAGGATCCACTTTTTGCAATCCTTGCATCCAAGGCGAATTTTTCCAACGCGTACATCGGTCTGAAGCGGAGCCGGAATCACCAGTTGATCACAATATTACTACTGTTTACAAATTTATCGCTAGTGGTGGTCTATATTATCTGGTGAATGATTCAACGCCAAACCCGACCTTGACGCTCTCGCGCGGCAGCTCGGTCGTCATCGAGTGGCCTTTTAACGAGACCAACGGCGGAGTGCATCCCCTGGTTGTTTCGGAATCGTCGTCATATGGAGCTTCTTCAGCTTCGTTTTCTTCCAGGCACGGACATTGGACCACCGTAGACGTTCCAATTAACTTTCAGGGCAGCAACCTGTACTATTACTGCGAATATCACGACAGCATGTATGGCGTGATCAATATTACGGGCCCTGCACTCAACAGTTCCGGATCAGCGCCGATGTCTCAAAACAATACAAGATTTCACGACAACGTCGATTATTACAAATTCATCGCTCAAGGGGGTCAGTACTATCTAATGAACGAGTCGACGCCAAACCCGACCCTGACGCTCACACGCGGCCGTGCGACCTTTATTGCGTGGCCGAATGATGCCACTCAAGGCGGGGTGCATCCTTTGATTGTTTCTGAGACGTCTGCATATGATGATCCTCCAGCGCCGTTTTCTGTGAAGAAAACATCATGGACTGAGGTGACCATTCCAGCCGACTTTCAGGGCAGCAACCTATACTACTACTGCGAACTTCACGACACCATGTATGGCGTGATTGATATTATCGACCCTGCGCTCAACAGTTCCGGAGTCCGTCAATCCGCGCCTTTGGATTTCAACAGTTCCGGAGTCCGTCGATCCGCGCCTTTGGATTCTGACGACAGACAAGACTCGGGGTATGTGGATGGAATTTGCCTGTTATGCCCGATAGGGACCTACGCGGAATTCGATGGCCAATCGCAATGCACGCACTGTGGGGTTGGCATGTTCCTAAACGCCAACGGGTCGGTTTCTTCCAGCGATTGTCAGTATTGTGAGCAAGGCCACGCCAGCAACGCCACCGCCGCTGCTTCTTGCGAACCGTGCACAGCAGGAACCTACCAGTATTACCGAGGGCAAAAACGCTGCAAGCCCTGTCAGGATCAGTTGGTGTCGGGGGCTGGTGCCAAGGAATGTACACGGTGCTTATATGGTCAGGAATACGTCAACGCAACGACGTGCAGGGCCTGTGGGGGCGATACCTTTACCTCGCCATTTTTCGGAGTATTGTCATACCCTGCCACAAAGGATGAACTGAAGCATTATTTTGATTGGCCTGGTGAACTCAGGGGGTTGACGGCACGCAATGCATCTCGATATTGGGATAAAGTATATAATTTGGAGCTGCCAGCAGATGTGACAGATATTGACTATGATAACACCGACCAATATTTTTACGAATATAATGCCGTCGCGCCATTTCTTATCAGTGAACATGTTCCAGGATCTACACACTTAGGAAGGTGGACACATTACGGGAATAAGGACTTTTATTATCATGAAGAAGATTTCAATGTCACGACGCAACACAATGAGACGCGTGGGAGGGAAATACACATCATCCCCCCCTTATCATTGCAGAAAGTGGTGGATCCACACGAGATGCTTATGCATTCTGCAAATATGGATTCTTTCGGACCAAGGAATATGGGGCCTTTATGGTATCACCCTGCCACTGCTGGTATAATTGAACCTAAAGACGTTTTCAAGTGGTACGGATACGCATATCAGGGGGATTTGGACCCATACGACACCCACCCTGAAATACAGGGCCCATTCGAACAGTCCGATTGGTCTTTTTCTCAATGCTGGCCATGTCAAAATGGAACGTTATTTGATGCATACGGAACCAAAAACAGAATGCATTTGATGATGGAAGTGAATGCAAAGGATTCTACGCTGTATAGTCATTTAGATTACCCCGAATCAGCTAGTGAAACTGGTATCAGGAATCCAGTCTGTGTAAATTTGAAAACAACCTTACAAACAATTTGGGAAAATTATTCGTGTAACCAAGCAATTGAGAGGTACCGCTATGGAGCAACGTGTCCCGGCCTTAGCACTGAAGTGGCGGATCAAGTTGACGATTTGAACACGCAGTGTTTTGAATCAATTTCTGGGGATCCGGACGTGTCAGAATGGCTCAAGCTGGACTATGCACGTGCGAAAAGCTATTTTTCAGATTTTGAGGAACCGATGTCACCTGAAAATTGGTGGAAACACACAGCGTATGGACGTTGGTTTAATAATGTAAACGATCGTTATCTTGCATATATGAATGCGCCCTATTTCTGGGAAATAGACGACGGCGTTACCCATTTCGTCAATTTAGACTACTGCTGTGAATCGCCACAGAAGCAGCTTATATGCATGCCAATGATTGAATACAACGGCACGCACTACCTGACGCAGCAGTTTTACAATTCCCGCCACGGAGAATCGTGGCCGGCGACAAAATTGCCCGTACAAAAAAACACGTATCAATACTACGTACTTCCGCCCGAGTATGCTGCGGCGCATTTCAAAATCATGAAGGAAAAGTGTCCCATCAAAACAAACGTCCAAATCAGGAATTCAGGAGGTGAGTCGTTTTGGCCGGGAAACAAAAGCCCGGAGCCGGCGGCATGCACGCCGTGTCCGAACGGGAAAAGGCCGGGGGCGGAGCAGTGGGAGTGTTGATGAAATGGTGAACAAGAAGCAAGCGTATGCATCTAGGTTCTTGCGTGATGCATGGTGGGCAGATGAGGTGGTTGATTTGCTATATGACAAGGGCTCATTCAGTTTACACCCGTTAGCGTTTTGCGATGGGTTGGAAGGTAGTGTGTGTGCGTGAATTGGTTTCCAGCATTAATCTGTTTACATTTTCTTATTTGACAATAAAACTAATGAAAACTCACTGACTTGTCTAAATTCGCATGGGGTATCATATATATATATAATGTTTGCATCGGTGTGTGTGTGTGTGTCCAAATAACCGGGAGCGGTGGTTTCAATGACAAAAAAAAAGGTTGGCTCAAGCACACACTTGTTTAGACGACGAGCAATGCAATACGTCTTGATGATGGCTTGCATTGCAGGTGCTGCAGCACAGTGTAATGATATAAGCTGGGGATTATGTGGCCATCCAAGCTGGTATGGATCATCCCGCCCCAATTGCTGCCACGATCCTTACAATGATCTTTGCAAGGTCGTATACGTTGATACAAGCAGCATACAGTTTATCGGAGCGCCCGTTGTTCATTGTGAATTCGCTTGCAGTTATTGTCCAGCTGGACAGCAAGGTTTAAGTGGGGACTCCGCTTTTTGCAGTGGGTGCTCGAATTGCCCATATAAAAAATACAAAAGCAGTGCAAATGAAGCAAACTGCAGGGATTGTGATGAGTGCTCTGGTCGAGTTTCGGTTGGATGTGGTGTTTCTTATCCGAGAAATTCAGCAGGATATTGTGGAACGTGTAATGATGGACAATATATATACGGTTCTTGGCCCAGATCATGCCAAAATTGCGGTTCGTGCTCCGGGGGTAAGTACTTATCTGGATGTAATCGTGATGGCACAAGTTCGGGAACGTGCACGAATTGTCCAGGTTGTCCCTCAGGCCAGTACAGAACTGGTTGTAGCGGCCGAAGTTCAGGAAGTTGCACAGGCTGCCCAAGTTGCTCTGGGGGATACTACAGAAGTGGATGTAGTGGTACAAGTTCGGGAAATTGTGCGCTCTGTCAAGGTTGTGCTAAGGGCCAGTACAGAAGTGGATGTAGTGGTGTAAGTGCGGGAGGTTGCAGCAACTGTGCGTCAGGCAAGTACAAGGACAATACAGGGTCTGGGGGCTGCAGCTCTTTTGGAGGGTGCCAACTGGGGTATTATCGCATCGACACATCCATAACCTCAAATGGTCGTTGTGTAAACTGCCCATCAGGGCATTACAAGGACACGACAGGGTCTGCGGGCTGCGCTCCAAAGCCGCTGTGTGCAGCGGGTCAGTATCTGAGCTCGGGCTCTAATACAGAAGCTGGAACTTGTTATGGGTGTGCAAGTGGCACGTATAAGACGAGCTCATCACATCGGGACGTATCTTGCGACCAGTGTTCCTCCATCTATAATTGTGGTCCTGGAAAATACCGGGCAAATTGCGGTGGGTCAAGTGCAGGCTCGTGCACGGCATGTGCCGTGGGAACCGTATCCAAAGGCACCCTTGCTTCATGCCATTCTTGTACAGATGGTGAAGCCCCTAATGAGGAACAATCGTCATGCGAGACTTGCGAAGCGGGTAAGTTTGCTGTCGCCGGAGACGCAGCATGCAAAGCGTGCGCCGATGGAAAAATTTCAAGCTCTGGGTCATCAGAGTGCCAAGAGTGCCAAGATGGCGAAGTACCTAATGCGGACAACACACAGTGCGAGGCGTGCGAGGCAGGCAAGTTTGCTGTTGCTGGAAACTCAGTATGCACAGCGTGCGCCGATGGAAAAATTTCAAGCTCTGGGTCATCAGAGTGCCAAGAGTGCCAAGATGGCGAAGCCCCTAATGCGGACAACACACAGTGCGAGGCGTGCGAAGCAGGCAAATTTGCCGTCTCTGGAGACGCAGCATGCGCAGCGTGCGCCGATGGGAAAATTTCAAGCTCTGGGTCATCAGAGTGCGAATTATGCGGCCCCGGAAAAGTACCCAACGGGAATAAGACAGTGTGTGAAATTTGCGAAGCAGGCAAGTTTGCGTCAAATGAAAGTTTTTTGTGCGCTCCGTGCGGATATGGGTATTATTCATCACAAGGAGCAGCTGAATGTACCATGTGCCCTGAGGGCAAGTACAATCCAATAACAGGCGGTAACGGCAGCGACGCGTGCCTTGCATGCGCCCCAGGCACATTCAACATATACCAGGGGCAGGGTTCTTGTCAACTGTGTGAGGCTGGCTTGTACAATCCGCACCACGAAAGCCTCGCGTGTACCCCTTGCGCCAAGGGCAAGTTCAACCCAGATTTGGGGTCCAACAGCAGCGACGCGTGTCTGATCTGTCCCTCGGGCACCTTCAACGCGTGGTCCGGTCAAAAAGCATGCACCCCATGCTTCGAGGGCAGCTTTTCACATGAAGGCTCAATGGATTTCACCGATTGCCACTGCGCACCTGGTTCAGAAGACTCGTCGTGGGCTTTCAAATATACCGATGGTCAGTACTACTTGCGGCTCGACCCCGACGTTAACTTTGTGGACAATGGGGTCAAGCGCACCGAATGGTCTGCGGTGCGGCTCAAGGACACACCAAGTCTCGGCTCGACAAGCGCCACGGTTGTGCTTGACGACTACACATTTGCGAAGAAAGGAACGCAAAGCTGGGGTGGCGGGAAGCAGGACGACACTTTTTTTCAGCACTCCAATGGCCACTGGTACATGAAGGTCGATCCGGACGAGAACTGGTCGGAGCGCACAGATGGAGACAAATTGAATGAACGGACATACTTCCACGCAGTGCGATTGCTATCAAAACCAAGCCCGCATGATGATCACGTGATGATTGTCACCGACGACTACACCTTTGCCACGGGAGCTCGAAATCAAAAGTGGATGTCAGCGTACAGCTCGAATCCGTCTGTGCCCGGAGAGCCTTGGGATCATGATACTTGGTTCAAAATAGACCTCAGCAACACACCTTTGACCCTAGACGGCAGCTCACAACCGACGTGTTGTTTTGGCGATGACGCCAAGTCGGGCTCGCGGGTGAATAGTGTAATAACTGAGTCGACGGCAACAATGAATGCTGGGGGACTTGTAGGATATACGTGCATTGACTATTTACCATCCGGGGCTGAACGTGAAAATTGGGAATGCGCACCTCCTCTGTATACATACAGCGACCATGGAAAAAATGTCGCAGGTAATGTGGTTTATTGACGATAACGCCAAGCCAGGTTCGTATGTGAGTGACGGCAACGATCAATGCAGGGGTGTTTCGGGTTATCTAAATATTGAAAGTACAGCATTTGGCGCTGGAAATTAATATTGAAAACGTGTATATCCACTGTATACTCACCCTAGTGTAGAATCGGATACGAATGGCACGACGGTCCTTCTTTTGCAATAAAACCCGATTGAATCACATTTACTCGTGTTAATGTGCCTAGATTAATATATATATATATAAATATTTTACGGCGTGCGTGTCCGAATTACTAGGAGCAGTGGTTTCCATGACAAATGGAAGGGTTGAATCAAAAACAAATCTGTTCAAACTGCGGGCACTGCAATTCGTTTTGATGATGGCTTGCATTTCATGTGCTGCAGCACAGTGCCCTGAATTAGCTTATGGAATATGTGGCCAACCAAGCTGGTATGGATCATCCAACCCCAGTTGCTGCCACGATCCTATGAATGTTCTTTGCCGGACCATGTGGATTGATGAAAGCCACGTACAGTATATTGGACGACCGGCTGTACATTGCGAATTCGTTTGCGATTATTGTCCAGCTGGTCAGGAAGGTACATTTTCCCTTGTAAATGGGGTTGATTGCGGGGCGTGCTCAAACTGTGCAGCGGGTAAATATTCATCAGGTGCAGGAATGGCTTGCACAAACTGCCCATCGGGTTACTACCAGCCGCATTCTGGCCAAACATCTTGCTATGAGTGCGGAGAACTGTTAATGGGTCAGCCAGATTGCGGTGGGTACGGTACTGACCAGTACCGTGCAGACTGTGGTGGGGCCAGTGCAGGATTTTGCAAAGACTGCCAAACTTGCGAGGCAGGAAAATACATGTGGCAATGTGGCTATTTGGAAGAGGGGTCGTGCGAAGATTGTCAAGGTTGTACAAAAGGCAACCAGAGAGTTGGGTGTAGCGGTAAAGATTCTGGTGATTGCGCCCCCTGTTCAGACGGTAAATACCAACCAAGTGATAACGGTTTGGATTGCATTGATATTCCGGGTTGTCCGGCAGGAGAATATCGATTTGGACACGACACTACCCAAACGGGCGAGTGCAGACCATGTGAAGAGGGAAAGTACAAGGATTCTGACGGACTGGAAACCTGCGAAACTATTTTGTTTTGCGACCCAGGACAATATTTGAAAGGAAGCAGTGTGTCATCTGCTGGCACGTGTGAATGGTGTTCCTCTCTTGAACCATGCGCTCCTGGATCTTATCGGGCCGACTGTGCTGTGGACAGGCCAGGCTCATGCGAACAATGCACTGACGCGTGCAAACAGTACAAGTTCATGTTTAATGGAGATTGTGGTTCCGGACAAGAAATCCGCCTGCAGAATGTGAACGGGACGCAGGAGGAAAGAGCGGAAAAGTGCGCATCTGCGTGTGCCAGCAGAGGTTCTCCGAGAAATGCCGGTTGGGATCATGACAATAAGATCAACGAGGAGATTGCAGGATTTCTGATTCACAAAGAAAGTGAACAATGTTGGTGTGAAACGGCTTCCAGCGTAAACTGTCCCAGAACCCATAATGGGTATATTCGGTACGACTTCACAACCCCTGGCGTCCTTGTCCGCATGAAGGTGCACCCTGAAAAATGGAAGGCCTACTGGGAGCGTGCGAATACGTCTTTCCACGCTGACCTGACAGGCACGCCGCTGAGCTTTGGTGTTGCCAATTGCAACGACAAACCGTCTGCATTTTTTCAGCTCGCAAACGGAAACTATTACATGTGGGTGGACCCGGACACGAATTGGTCGGAGGGACCCGATCAACTCATGACAAGATTTCATGCCCTAAGAGTACAAGAAAAACCCAAAGTTGGAGACGATCATGTCATGATTGTTCGGAACGACTTTACTTTTGCACATAAAACTTCCCAAGACCACGATGCCATGACATGGCTCAGGGCTTCGTCCACTGACTCTCCAGGTAGGACGAATCTTGCACCAGACGTCAGAACACAGAGTCGCCTCAGCGCTAATCTGGCAGGAACGCCCTTGACGTTTAGGCAGAGTTCAAGTTTGACGTGTTGCTCTGGTGTAGAATCGACTGGAAAATCTGAATGCGACGATTACACATGCTGGGCGGCAGTTGCCGGAAACCCTGGATATACTACCATAGACTGCGATTCCGCTCACACTCCTGAACAATGCAACCCGCACCTGTTAAAACTGATGGTAGATGGCGGAGCCCTCGACGATTGCTCTGCTGCCGTTAGGCACGAGTTTGATGGGCTGGAGTTTGCAATGAATCACAACCTATCGTACACATCCTGCATGGAGACGGAATGCATCGGGCGAAACAAACAATTTTATTTGCGCGAATATACCCATCCCAATCTGCGAGATCTTGGTGCCATGGCGTGGTACTTGCCTCCAACCATGGCATGCTTTTATGACTGGGAATCTTCTGGACAGTATACTCTTGATCATAGCGGGCAGTTTACACTCGGCGATTTCACAGTGCTCATGAAAGTCGAACGGAGATTGCCCTCTAATACCGGAGTTTTATATCAATTTGATAGCTTTGACCCTGTATTCGGAATTAGAATTCGGGCTTCAGCCACAAATTCACTTGAAATACAATTAACAATTGCAACTTCAACGTGCTTTCTGTCGTGGAACAACAACTTTGAAAATATCAATTCATTCACAGTTTCATACGACAAAAATAGTCAGAAATTGAAAGTACGCGGCTTTGATATTGCCAAAGACGCAGAGGAAATACTTTTGAGGACACCATTCGAAGAAGAAACGACATGCACCAATTTGCGTGGTCTGTCCATGGTGACCATCGATCTTGATGATCATGATAATGTTTACTCAAGATTCAACGCTTACAATAATTTCGACATGGCAAAGACAAAATTGTACGGATTTCTGTGGTTTAACTCAAAGATTGAACAGTCAACGGCCGATTTGATCTTAGCTTCGTTTGACAATTCAACGATTCTGATGACATCGAATACTGATTTGATTCAGTACCCATTATCCGTAGATCATTTCTCAGATGATGCTTTGGATGCCCTGAATGCAAAAATAGATGTCCGGGGCTTGGACTTTGAACCGCCGTACAACTTCATCGATGCCAACATTGTCGTCGCCACAGGCCAAGAAAACAACACGCAATCAGAGGTGACACTGCAATACTCAGAAGGCTTCGCAAACAACATGACGGCAATCGCATCAGTGATGAGCTGCACGGAATGCCCCGCTGGCAAATACACGCCGTCAAGAGACGCGCATGTGTGCCTCGACTGCATGGCGGGGTCGTACGGTAACGCTTCTGGGGCATCCGCGTGCACACAGTGCGATTCCGGGTCTTACCAAAATGCGCCTGGCAGTACGACGTGCATTCTGTGCAGCCCCGGAAAATTTGCGGGTGTCCCCGGACAACCACTTTGCCATATTTGTCCCGGTGGAACCAGATCAAATCTGATGAACGGCAGTGTAACCTGCGTCGGATGTAAAGCTGGTAAGTTTGCCCCCGAACAAAGTTACAAGTGCGAGGAATGCAGGCCAGGAACGTTTTCAGGAAGCAACGCCAGTGCGTGCACTGAGTGTGCCCCAGGAACGATAGCCAACACGAGCTCCTCGACCTTTTGTCGTAATTGTAGCGCAGGGCAATACTCAAATGAAAACAACACCCGCTGCCAGGCTTGCGAACCTGGAAGCTTCTCAATCAAGGCAACCGATGCTTGCACACAATGTGCATACGGAACAGTAGCCAACAAAAGCTCTGCAACTTCTTGTTATGAATGCGAGGTGGGCCAGTACGCAAATCAAAGTAGAAACGCGTGCAGGCAGTGTCCACAGAATACAACGACACTGCCTCCAGCCGAATTGATCTCAGACTGCATCTGTGAAATCGGGTTCCTGGACACGGACTGGCAAGAGTGGAAATCATATGGTGGCACGGGCGCTTACGTAGTCCAAAATGTCGGGACCAAACGCACCTGCTCCGCGTGCGCTTCCGGGACATACAAGCCCAGCGCAGGCACTGGGCACTGCATCAATTGTCCGTCCGGGTCATTTAGTGGTGCTGCTGCCAGGGTGTGTGCATCTTGTCCCAGCGGCGCAGTGACAGACCCCGGAGCAACAAAATTCTCAGATTGTGTTTGTCCTCATGGCTATGGACAGACAGGGAATCTGTTTGTTGCTGATTTTGGAGAGGCCAAAACCCTGCCGGTTTTTTTGCATCAATTGAAATCGTACGACATACCACATTCCAAGTCCTCTTTTAATTGGATATTCAATCCCGCTTACACGACCTTTTGTCTACCTATGAGCAGTGGGACCCACTGTTCTAAGGGGTACGAGAAAATGGCCATAACGGCCATGTACAGAGAGGATAGCACGCGCGAATGCGAGGGCGACCCTTTTAATTTTGAAATATACGACCCAATGTACGGACCGTTTGAGGTCGACAGAATAAGATGGCAGCAAGTGTGCGGCGACCGATCAGGACAGAATTTTCAGAGCATCACAACCAGCGCGCAGATGCTCAGAATAGACTGGGGTGGCAGCGTTGATTTTGCAAAGCATTTTTACATCACCATTACCCTTTTTGGAGAATACGAGGATTGGTCGTGCTTGGCATGTACCCCGGGCAAATACAAGGAGACCCGCGACAATTTATTCTGTCAATCATGCCTTCGTGGCAAGTACAATGACCAAAACGCGTCGATTTTGGCAGAATCGTGCCTTGACTGTCCCCACAACAACTCGTACACGCAACAGCCTGCCAGTGGGTCTCTGGATAGGTGCGTTTGCAACGCAGGTTACACAGGAGACGACGGAACGCAGTGTCTTGCCTGTGGGGCTGGTACATTCAAGAGTGTGCGTGGAAGTTCCCAGTGCGAAATGTGTTCCCCGGGCAAGTTTTCAAATATCACAGGGGCCATACAAGAAGAAGAGACTTGCACGAACTGCCCCGGCGGTACTTTTCAAGCATCTCATGGAGCCAGCACATGCAATGAGTGTGGAACAAATTTGAGCTCGTTTTCTGGGGCCGACTCAAACAGTGGGTGTGTTTGCGACATCGGCTTGGGCAAGTCTGACAATGGGATCAATGCGTCTATATCATGCCAGCTTTGTCCGGCGGGAAAATTCAAGGATGTGATCGGAAATTTTTCGTGTTCTGATTGCTCCGTAGGGACGTACGGCAAAGCAGGGGCCTCTGCCTGCACCGAATGCCCGCCGTTTTCAACCACGTCGGGTGCTGGCCACGATGACATTCAAGACTGCATCTGCAAAGCAGGCTTTGAAGGCGGTCCCGTGCACGACTGGAAGTACTGCGCTAAAGAAGGAGAGGCCTGCCACTGCACCGGGGAAATTCGGTATGGCAGCGGGGGCGATTGGGTGTATCAATCTATGACTGGCTTGAATTCATCTAGGTGCTCAATCGATCAATTTTTTGATCCGTATAATGGAACTGGTCAGACGCGGATTTCTCACTGCGAGTGCAAGTCTACGTGCCGCGCTTGTCAGGAGGGCTCGTTCAAGCGCGAGGCCGGTAATCATTCATGCAATCTATGTGTTTCGGGAACGTACAGCGGCGCCTTGGGCGCCACGGCATGTGAGCAATGCCATAACAACTCAGTTACCATACCTGGCGCCGTGGCAAAAGAAAACTGCACATGTGTAGCGGGGTTTGAATTTTCAAATTTTCAGTGCGGGTCTTGCCAAGAGGGGCTCTTTAAAGGCACGACAGCCAACACCGCATGCCAAAAATGTCCCCGCGGAAGCTTCAACAACCGCACCGGTGCAACAGCGTGCCTCTCGTGCCCAGATATCAACATGCACACAATGGAACGCGGTAGCACAAACATCTCCGCCTGCATGTGTAACGCAGGATATACGGGAACCAATGGCATTTCATGTACCGCGTGCGAGTCCGGACTATACAAGGAATATCCAGGGCCATCGGGCTGTTTGCTGTGCCTACCTTCAACCTACTCACCCCACCCCGCAGCCACCAATGTCACTGACTGCTTGCAATGTCCAGTCCATTCAATTTCTCTCATGGGAAGCAATACACTAGAAGACTGCAAATGCGTTCCTGGATATTTTGGAGGAGACATTGAGAACTCGAGTGCGTACTTGCATGAGGGGTGGAACAACTGCACCAAATGCGCAATGGGCTCCTTCAAAAGCATCAACGGCACCTCCCAGTGTCAACAATGTTTAACGGGGTATTTTGGCAACGAAACCGGTGCCACTAGCAACAAAACATGCCAGCTTTGCGCAGAGGGGCGCTTCTCGGACACAACTGGTGCATCCATGTGCAAAATGTGCCCGGAAGCGACGTACTCTGATCAAAAGGGGACTACCTTGTGTCAATCTTGCGACGGCGACGTCACGTGGATTCTTGAAAGTCTCGACTGGGTTTATACCAGTTGTGACGACGTCTGTCACAGGCATAACAAGCGCTGCGATCCTCAGTATTTTCACGAGACTTACTCCGCAGAAACGATGAACGCGCTGCTGCAACGGACTTTTGGATCTGGGCACAAAGCGCATCCTGCGCCATACACCTTTTCCACCGCTATTGGTTATAACAACGAAGTAATGCCGTTTTTGATACAACGCACAGAGTATGAAAACCCCAGTCACCCAACATTGACTTGGACAAATAACCTGCAACACACATTCCGATGGGTATTTAATGATGAAAACTCGCCATTGTTTTTGACATCGACATGCGGACGCACGCCCGAATTTAATGAGCGCCGACTTTGTCCATGTTCTGGATTCGTCAATAGCACTGATGTTGCCGTCGGGGGAAGGCGACTTTCAACGTTTGAAAACATACCGCCTTTTCAAGAGGACGTGAGGTACATTACTTTCATGGGATGGCCACAAAATAAAATCGTGCGCTCGACGTCGCCCGCAGGTTCTTCTCGTCGCCAAGATTGCCATTGCTTGCCAGGGTTCACCGGCGAGAATGCCACCACGTGCGCTGTCTGCAGTGCTGGGCAATACAAGGAATCCCACGGTGACGGGCCTTGTTCATCGTGTCCTGAAAACACATATTCAAACCTGGTGGCATCTGATAACCGGTCGTCATGCCTGCCGTGTAAGCCCAATTCCGTTTCTGAGGCTGAAAGCATCACCGAAGTCGATTGTTTGTGCAAAGCGGGATTTTTTATGGCTGGCGGCGAGTTCCAGGGCGATGTGCATGTATCCGGGGGTGAGTGCTTACCGTGCTCACCAGGACTGTATAAGCCAGAGATCGGCCCGGACCAATGCCTGCTGTGTCCAGGTGGAAAATACAACCCCATTTCTGCCGCCGTTTCGGTCTCGAGCTGTTTACTCTGCCCACCCGGAAAAATCACAAGTTTTGCCGGAAGCGGGCAGTGCGAGCTCTGCGCCAAAGGAAAGTACCAGGATCAAGAAGGGCAAACGCAATGCTTGCCGTGTCCGACCAATTCCAGTTCTGAATCCGGCTCAGACAGTCTGTCGTCGTGCAAGTGCGCTCCTGGGTTTTCACTTGCCACAAACACATGCCGTGAATGCTCTGTCGGTAAATTCAAGCAGGCGATTGGAAATGAACCGTGTAGTTTGTGTGAAGAAGGAAAGTACAGCGACCGCAGCGGAATGGAGGGCTGCAAAAGTTGCGGCTTGCATTCGTTTTCAAAGGCGGGGAGCACCACGCAGCAGGCGTGCGAGTGTATCCCAGCCTATGAGTACACCGCGGAAACGCAGGTCTGCAACTTGTGTCCAATGGGCAAATTCAAATACTGGTTGGGAAGAGACGGTTGTGAGGAATGCCCAGCCGGCACATTCAACCCAGATCTCGGAAAAAAATACCAGTCGTCGGCATGCCGGGCATGTGGCATCGGCACCTTTTCTGACCGCACTGGACGAGCAGAATGCGACCGCTGTGAGCAAGGCTCCTTTCAACCCAAGCGGGGGCAAACGCAGTGTTTTGCTTGTCCAGAGCATGCTACCACCAGCCCAGACCAACTCAACAAGTACATCACAGATTGTTTCTGCTCAGAAGGGTACACCTCCGCCGAAGACCCATTTATTGACGAAGATGGCCTTGAAGATATCCTGGCCTCTGCCTCCGCAGACTCTGACCGAGACGAAGAAGAACTACAGATAACAATAGACCTTACCGCCGACATTTTCATCCTGGATGCTGCTCGCGGAAGTTGTCGCGCGTGCGATCCGGGCACCTTCATCGACGCATCCACGGCTCGCAACGGCTCGTCTTGTATCCAGTGTGCTCCAGGAAAGTTCTCGCCTGTGTCAGCGGCGACTTTTGCGGGCGTCTGTCAGTCTTGTCCCGCAACCACCACGTGCCCGTCTGGGAGCACCAGCGAGGAAGCATGTGCGTGTGAGCCCGGTCGCGAAACGGACGACGAGAATTGCAGGCAATGCGATGCTGGCCGGTTTAAGCAAGGCACTGGAAACTTGACAAGATGCCAACTGTGTGCCTCGAACACATACAGCCCGGAACGAGGCGCGAGTCAGTGCCTACAGTGTCCGTCTCCTAATATGACCATCACCAGCCCGCTCACAGGAGCTTCGAGCGACCAGCATTGCCTGTGCAAGCCTGGATTTCATAGAACGAACGAAGAGTCTTACTTGCCTGGAGATTGCAAACAATGCGAAGGCAACAGCGTCTCTGCCACTGCAAATGCAACGTCATGCACGGAGTGCATTGACCAAACGCTGGCCAATGCGGAAAAGACCCTTTGTATTGCAACTGGTTCCACGAGAAAGGCCAAGATCGAAGCAAAAATTACAGCCAACCAATCCATGTGCAGTGAAATTGAACAAGATCGGGTATGCTCGCAATTGCTGACAGGGATTCCTAACAGCGAATGCTCGATAGGGCCCGTCGGCAATGCATGCGATCAAGCAGGAACTCGTCGAAGATTGCTGCAGGAGGAGACACTCGAGTTTAATTTTGACGTTCAAATATGGGTTCCCGTTACCAGCGAAACCATTCCCAGCGCAGGGACGTTTGAATCGACAGGTATCACTGTACAAGCTATCAACCTGCAGGTGACCTGTTCTCCTGGACAAGAGCCCTCAGGACTTGATGATTGCAAGTATTGCCCGGAGGGCAAAACGGGGAACGGAACGGCATGTGATCAGGATCAGACTCACAAATTCAAATCAGTCGCTGTCAAATTAGACAACATCACCGACGACGTACACTTTCAGATTGAAAGTCCAAGAAACACGTCGCTCGCGTGGAAACTTGATACGATTCACGTGAAAAGATCATCAGAGCGCCCCGAGCTTATTTCTGAAAATGTCTACTACACCTACAATGAAAGTACGCGACTGCTGAGTATTACCAGCTTGCAGAAAAAATTCACTATGAGCGACATTACGGCCATTGGCATTCAATATCGGTACGAAGATGAAAGTATCAAGTACAAGGATGTCGAGGAGATGGAAATCAGACTGTTTGAAAAGGTCAACTGCGCCAGACACGATCCGTCCCAATTTTACAACGAGCCGTACTGCAAGGCCTGTGCCGCTGGAAAGTTTAGCGAAGACACGCTGCAGGGTGTGCAGTGCTTTAATTGCACAGACAATCATTATTCTGCAAAGGGAAGCGAGATCTGCACGCAATGCCCCGATTCCAAAACTGCGGTCGGAGGAATCAGCTCGAGCGAGCAAGACTGTAAGTGTCCGTACTGGAAATATTTGGATGAAAATGACCAACTATGCAAATTTTGCCCGGCAGGACAGAGCACGTACCCTCGCATCGACTTGTATCCGTATGTTTACGACGAAGAAACAAGAGATCTGAACACGTCCAAGACGCAAAACGGAACGGCATGGCTGAACAATAAGGAAACGCTTGGACAGCCTCCTAATCTCGTGAATCTAGTGTGGCCATTCGAAGAACCAACACTGCAATCTTGCTACACGTGCCAGCCCGGCAAAGTCATGCGCGGAGAGAATAATCCAGACTTTGAAGACCAAGACCAAGGCAACTGTGACTATTGTGAACCTGATACGTTTTCGAATGCCTCTTTTGGTGGAATGTCGTGTTTTGATTGCGCAGAAAATTCGACAACAGATTCTAGGTACGGAGAAACGTCTAACCGGGGATGCCAGTGCAAACCGGGCTACCGCAACGTAGCGTGTCCACTTCCAAACAACAACCCCGAAATGGTGTGGTTGAAATTGAACAGTTCATTAGAAGATGGCAGACAAACTTGTACGTGGCGCGGGGGAAACTACCACTGTCAATTGCACGAGTGCAGAGAGTGTAAGTTTGACCCTGATGACAAATATTTTTACGCCAAGCATGGATATGGCGACGACGTGTGCGATCACACTGTATATGACTCTAAGTCACACAATTGCTCGTGCTGGAACGACATTCTGTACGACATACCAACCGACTTGAGCAATTATCGAGAAAACTGGACCATGTTTATAGCCATGGACGCAGTACAAGAAGAGTACGTGGTGGAATATACCCTGTTTGGCCGCAAAGACGAGACGTCGGAATGGGAGGTCATCAAAAACATGCAGGATCAGAGTATGCATCAAAGGTGTCTTAATGACACTACATGCCAGGCCCGTGGCAATGCATATTTTGATGCAACAGACGACAATAGGTCGTATGTCATATACAATCACTACAGGAATGCAGCCGAGGGTGAGGACGACGTTAGAAACACAATTGAACCCCGCGAAAGCTCTGAATTTTATGGCAATGTTTTTGATATTGACGGCGGTGGCTGGCTTCTGTTTGCTGACATGCAAGATCTGGCTGAAGGTGACTTGCTGCGAGGTTCGGAGCGTCATCAAAATTTTTCGATCGAAGAGTATCTCTTCGTGAATGGCGACGAAAAAGTGTACAAAATCGTGAATCTGACAGAATTATATAATTACAAAAATGAAATTGATTGGAGGAAAAGCCTGCAAGTTACAATGGAATCTGGAGTTATCATCTTTTCGGAAAATCCAGAAAGCAGATCCTCGGGCATGGTTTATGTTCGATCAAAGCGCCCCATTGACATCCAAGATTACCTGCACAGAAACAAGTTCAACGAGTACACACAAATTCGGTTTCAGTTCCGCTCCCTCGCGGTCGACATTGGCCAACGAACCCGCCAGTGTCGTCCAATCACATTGCGCAAAGGGGGCATTTACATCGAAAAGTATCACTACTGCGCCAGAGAGCCCCCATACTGCGATGCTTGTCCAAGAGGAACACATTCCAATCACATCGATGTCAATCACCTCAATTGGAAAAGCTGTGTCTCATGCGTGCCTGGAAAGTATGCGGAGGACGAAGGAATGGCTGAGTGCAAAACTTGTCCCGTGGGGAAATTTCAACCCGAGTCGGGCCAGGCACAGTGCATTACATGCCCGGGCGATGGAGAATATACCCTTATCCCTGGATCGTCTTCAATCAATGATTGTTATTGTGGACCTGGTTATCATGGTCCATTATGTCCCAAACTCGACGATACTGACAAGGAAAAACAGTGGCTGGCAACGGACAACGAAACCACATTTCAACAGGCGGACACAGATTCCGATTGCTACGACCAAGACTTTCAGCGGTGGCTACAGACTGGAACCTGTTTCAATCCACTTATACCGTCGGACCCTTGTGCAATAGAAGTCGAATACAAGATCCCAGAGCCAGTGTTCGAGAAAGACGAGTTCTTCAGATCACATCAGCGAGTTCTGCGAGTCGGGGTGGCCGTTTCGGAACAGAACCACCCCAACCAGTTCCGCATGTCCCTGTGCAACAAGCCAGGATCGTGCGTAGTCATACAAGACAAATACTGGAAAAATGCGGCGATTTGGGAGGATGCGGTGGATCGCGCTCTAGACAACATTGACCATGAGTCCATCGAAATCAACAAAACGTTTGAACGCATTCTTGCCATTGACACTGTGGAGCTGGAAGGAAACTACTCTTGGATCAAACTGGAAGCCCGTGCCTTTGAGTTCGACAAATTCACATTCAAAAGAAAATGCTCTGACTTTTCACTCCTGTCCACCGGCTTGTATTATGAGTTTGGTGAGTGGGAGGACTGCCGACGCCATTTTTGCACCGTATGCACACCTGGCAAGTTTCAGAATGTCAGCAATACCACCGAGTGCAATGCATGCCCCCCCGGTTCGTACTCCAACACACATGCCGCAACAGCGTGTACACCATGCGAGACAGGAAAATACCAGGCAGAAAGCGGACAAGTAGAATGCCGATCGTGCTCAGCGGGCAAATACAACGCAGGGAATGGGTCAATCGGCGAGCAATATTGTTTAGATTGTAGCCCTGGTACAATTTCAACCAGGAACGGCTCAAGCGAATGCGTTGATTGCGTTGCTGGCAAATACAACGAAAACAGTGGGTCCACTGTCTGTCAGCTTTGTCCGAAAGGGACATATCTTCCCACACCCGGATCCAATTCGTCCCAGGATTGCCTCTTTTGCGATGAGGGGAAATACGGTTCTTATCCTGGAATATCAAGCTGCAGTGATTGT